>Ga0065721_10003854_pt1 | contig 107589 bp, 99 predicted proteins | sample Mesricmetagenome_FD_59108 | JGI IMG/M metagenome (GOLD analysis project Ga0065721, IMG submission 59108) | Mesophilic microbial community from rice straw/compost enrichment Sample: eDNA_1 v2 (version 2) | ecosystem: Engineered > Solid waste > Grass > Composting > Bioreactor | place: USA...
AATGGGTCATGTGTGTGTCCTGGCGCCGGTCGACGAAGCCCTGGAAATCATCGCCGGCTTCAAGGCGAAGATGGGGGACTGAGGAAAGCTGAAAGCGGAAAGCGGAAAGCGGAAGGCGGAAGGTGGAAGGTGGAAGGTGGAAGGTGGAAGGTGGAAACGGTCCGGGGCCGGCGCGTCTCGTGCCCGCGGGGGGGGACAACCTCCGGCTTGTTCCCAATTTCAGGGGCCGACCGGAAGCCGCCCCGCCGTGAGGTGGCTCATGTCCGGGCGGCCGATTGCCTCAGCCGTTTCGACTCTCCGGTCTATTCCCAATACCCCGTCACCCAATAATGGCGGCTGCCGGTGGAGTAGTGGCGGGCGTTGATCCAGATGAGTCCGGGCCGCGGGCGTTCCACCCAGCGTCCATGCACCCATTCCCAGTAGGGGTCCTTCCATGCCCAGTATCCGCTGATCCAGTAGGGATCCTTCATGCCCTTGGGAACGGGCGCCCGGTCGTTGGCAAAATAGCGGCCGAAGGGCGGGTCGGCGGGCGGCGGTTCGGAGACGAGCATTTCCGTGGGCTGAAAAACCGGCCCGCCCGGGTTCAATGGACCGAAGGGTTTGGATTTGCCCGTGAACGCCACCGGAGTTTGCGCGCAGGCCGCCAGAAGCAGACAGCTGAGACAGGCGAGAAATTTCACGGGGAAACTTATACCCGGCGCGGACCGGTGGACGTCCAGCTTTTAGACCCCGGCGGGGGATTGCAGGGCTCCGTCCGGTCGGAGAGGGACGGCGTCATTCCAGACGCCTTTTCACCAGATCCCTGCCTCCCCGCCAGTGGTCCGGACTGACGCCGAATTTCTTTTTGAAGGCGCGGGAAAAGGCGTCCGGACTTTCGAATCCGCAGGCGCCGGAAACAGTGTTCAGCTTGATGGCGGGATCGGCCATCATTTCCATCGCCCGTTGGAAACGGAGCTGGTCGAAGATCTTTTTTGGGGAGGCTCCCAGGATTTCGTGAAAATGCCGGCGGAGATGGGACGCGGAGCTCCCCGCCATCCGCGCGACGTCCTCGAGACCGGGGTTTTCCTCCAGGTGGGCGACAAACCAGGCGAGGGCCTTCTGAACGCGTCGTCCCGCCACGTCCGCCTGTTCCACCTCCGGCAGGGACAGGCCGTCGTGAACCAGCAGGCTCAATTCGAGAAGCGCGTGTTCCTGGCGCAGCAGCATTTCGGGACCGGGCCATTGCAGGCTCCGGCCCAGTCCGTCGGCGAGTTCGCGAAGCCGCCTGGCCTGGGGGGAGGAGAGCGAAAGTTCGACATGGCCGCGATCCGGGATCCTTTTCGCCAGGGATTCGGGGAGGCGGAGAAAATGGAAGACCACGATTTCGGCATCCCTTCCGGGCTCGCCCGTCCAGCCGTGCAGGTGTCCGGGTGCGGAAAGCCAGAGACGGCGCTGACGCAGCACACCCGGTCCCGTTTCCTCCGTCATGGCAATCCGTCCGGAAAGGACGGCCTGGAACTCCCAGTAGGGCCGGCGGCAGGCCGGGAGCGGATGTTCCGCGTAACGGCGTGGGCCGGTTCCCAGGTAGCACAGCATGGGGACGAGATTACTTCGTGATTGAAAATGTCAAGTCCATGACCGAAACGGCCATTTGAAGGACCGCCCTGGCAATTCTAGGATGGTTGACATGAGTACATCCCACCCCATCACCCGCTATGCCCTTGTGGGAACAGGTGCCCGGGCCTTCATGTATGCCGAAGCCCTCCTGGGGCAGTATCGGGAGAAAAACGCCCTGGTGGCGATTTGCGACCGGAACTCCCTCCGGATGAAATATCACAATCGGGTGTACGCGGAGAAATTCGGCGCGGCTCCGGTGCCGATGTATGCCGCCCAAGATTTCGACCGGATGATCCGGGAGGAGAAACCTGACGTGGTGATCGTCACCACCATCGATCGCACGCACGACGAATACATCATCCGCGCCCTGGAGGCGGGCTGTGATGCCATCACGGAGAAGCCGATGACCACGGACGAAAAGAAATGCCGGGCCATCCTGGAGGCGGTCGAGCGGACCGGACGCCGGTTGCGGGTGACGTTCAACTACCGGTATTCGCCCGGCCGCAGCAAGGTGAAGGAGCTGATTCTCTCGGGCACCATCGGCGAGGTGCGCTCGGTGCATTTTGAATGGCTGCTCGATACCGGGCACGGCGCGGACTATTTTCGCCGCTGGCATCGCAACAAGATCAACTCGGGCGGGCTCATGGTGCACAAGGCGACCCATCATTTCGATCTGGTGAACTGGTGGCTCGGCAGTGAGCCGGAGGTGGTGTTCGGTCTGGGCTCGCTGGCCTTTTACGGTGACGTCAACGGCCGCCGGCTGGGCAATGCGCGGCCCTATGTGCGGAGCACCGGGGATCCCGCCTCGCAGGGGGATCCGTTCGCCATGGATCTGCGGGACGGGGCCGGACTGCAGGGGTTATACTGGGAGGCGGAAAGGGCCGACGGCTACCTGCGTGACCAGAATGTCTTCGGCGAAGGAATCGACATCGAGGACACGATGAACCTCGTGGTGGGCTATCGCAATGGGGCGCAGCTTTCCTACACCCTCACGGCGTATGCACCGTGGGAGGGATTTCGCATCGCCTTCAACGGCACCAAGGGACGCATCGAGCTCGACGAGTTTGAGAAGTCGTATGTCGCCGCGGGGAACAGCCATGTCGGTGACGGTGTGACGCAAAGCCGGCGCCTGATGGTGTTTCCCCATTTTGCCAAACCCTACAGCGTGGAGGTTCCCAGGATGGAGGGCGGTCACGGCGGCGGCGACCTGATCATGCTCGAGGAACTTTTCGGCGGCAACCCGATCAACGACCCGCTGCGCCGTGCCGCCGGGCCCCGCGACGGCGCGCTGTCCATCCTGACCGGAATTGCCGCCAACCGTTCCTTCGCCACCGGCCTGCCCGTGCGGGTGGAGGAACTGCTTCCGGCCGGTCTGCTGGATTCCGCCAATACGGCAGGGGGATCCTGATACGCGGCCGCGGGGCCGGCGGGAATGTCATTTGCGCGGACGGTAGACGGCTTTCCGAACGTCCGCTCCGGCCCGCAAATCTGCGGTTCTTGACAGCCGTCTCCCCGGCAACTACCAAGCGGACCGATGAAGTTGAAGGCGGTGATCGGGTTGGGGGCGTTGTTCGCCGGAGTGATTTCCTGCGAAAAAAAGGAACCCCCCCCGGAACCTCCCCGTCCGGTGACGTATGCGACGGCCGGGGAACAGGACGTGCCGCTCACCATCGAGACCTTTGGAAACTGCGCGTCCGTCGCCGACGTCACGCTGCAGGCCCAGGTCACCGGAACGCTGCTCAAATACGCCGTGGCCCAGGGCGCCATGGTCAAGGCCGGCGACCTCATCGCGGAAATCGATCCGCGCCCCTTTGAAGCCGCCGTCCAGGAGGCCCAGGGCAAACTGGATTCCGCCAAGGCCCAGCTGGCCAATGCGCAGGTCAACCTGCAGCGCCAGCAGGAGCTCTACAAAACCAAGACCATCGACCTGGCGGATCTGCAGGATGCCGAAGCCGCCCAGCTCCAGGCCCAGGGCGCCGTGTTGTCGGCGGAGGGGGAGCTGGCCAACGCGAAGATCAACCTGGGGTACTGCACGATCACCTCGCCCATCGACGGAAAGGCGGGGCTTTACGAGGTGGATGCCGGGAATCTGGTGACCGCCAACACCACCAAACTGATCAACATCCAGGCGATCAATCCGATCTATGTGCGGTTCACCATTTCGGAAAACGACTTCGACCGGGTCCGCGAGTATTTCGTCAAGGGCGGCGAGCTTCCGGTGGAGGTCGCCATCCCCGGCGCGGTTGATGGCAAGACCCTCTCCGGCAAACTCACCTTCATCAACAACACCATTTCCAGTTCCACCGGAACGCTGACCCTGGAGGCCACGCTGCCCAACGATGACGCCCGGCTCTGGCCCGGGCTCTTCGTCAACGTCCGCCTCGTGCTCACCACGCTGGAAAAGGCCGTCGTGGTTCCGTCCTCCTGCGTGATGGTCGGCCAGCAGGGGCCCTATGTGTTTGTGGTCAATGCCGACAACACCGTCACCCAACGCAGTGTCACCATCGGCCAGCGCCATGACGACCTGACGGTGATCGAATCCGGCGTGGCGGCCGGCGATCGCGTGGTGACGGCCGGTCAGCTTGGACTGGACACCGGCGTCAAGGTGACCCCCACCGCGGTGAACGCCCAGGCGTCGCCGACCCCAACGACGAAGACTCCATGAAAAAACGGAGCGTCACGATGACGGGAGGGAGGTGGGGCCTCATCGCAATTCCCGGTCGCCGCGGTCCCGTGTCCGGCCCCGTTCCCCCGCGTCCATGAATCTTTCCGAGCCCTTCATTCGCAAGCCGGTGATGACCACCCTGGTCGCCCTGTCGATGGCGATCTTCGGGGCGGTGTCCTATTTTCACCTGCCGGTGAGCGACCTGCCGGACGTGGCCTATCCCGTCATTTCGGTCACAACCAACTACCCGGGGGCGAGTCCGGAGATCATGGCAAACAATGTCTCCACGCCGCTGGAGATTCAGATGATGCAGATTGAGGGGCTCAATCTCATCACCTCCAAAAATCAGGAGGGCACCAGCAACATTATCCTGCAATTTGACCTCAACAAGGACATGGGGCAGGCCGAGGCGGAGGTGGAGGCGGCGATCCAGCGCGCCCAGGGCAACCTGCCCACCGACCTGCCGGCGCCGCCGAGTTTCCAGACGACCAATCCGAACACCCAGCCCATCGTGTACATCACGCTGGCTTCGGACACCCTCACGATGGGCGACCTCTACGACTACGCCAACAACATGGTCGCCCAGCGGATGATGATGATTGAAGGCGTGTCCAATGCGCAGGTGTATGGATCCCCCCGGGCGGTGTGCATCAAGATGGATGCCAATGCGCTGTCCGCCCGCGGCCTCACCGTCCTCGATGTGGTGAACGCGGTGAAAAACGCCAATGTCTTCACGCCCGGCGGGCAGATCTACGGCAAGACCCTGCAGTATATCATCAATCCCAAGGGACAGCTCCTTCGGGCCGAGGACTACAACAACATCATCCTCCGCTACGAAAACAACGCCCCCGTGCGGCTGAAGGATGTGGCCACGCCGGTCAGCGGACTGCAGAACCAGTATCTGAAAATGAAATTCTGGACGAGCTGGAAAAAGCAGATGTCCGCCGTGCTCGTGGTCGCGGTCACCCCCGCCCCCGGTGCCAATGACGTCCAGGTGGCGCAGGCCGTGCGCGCGACGCTGGCCAAACTGCAGAAATCCCTGCCGGCCTCGATCGAGTCCTATGTGAACTACGACCGTTCCGTGCAGATCGTCGAGAGCATCGACGACGTGAAGCTCACCATCCTGATCGCCTTCGCGCTCGTGGTGCTTGTGGTGTTTCTCTTCCTCGGCCGCGTGCGCGAAACCGTGGTGCCCGTGATCGCCCTGCCGCTGGCGCTGTTGGGCACGTTTGCCGTCATGCTGGTCCTCGGCTACAGCCTCGACAACCTCTCCCTCATGGCGCTCACCCTGGCGGTCGGGCTGCTCGTCGACGACGCCGTCGTCGTGCTGGAAAACACCGTGCGCCATCTCGATGCGGGCAAGCCGGCCACGCTGGCCGCCCTGCTCGGAGCCAAGGAGATCAGCTTCACCGTGCTGTCGATGACGCTGTCCCTCTCGGCCATCTTCATCCCGATCATCTTCATGCCGGGCCTCATCGGCCGCATGTTCAACGAAATGGCCATCACCATCGTCGTGGCCATCATTCTTTCCGGCGCCATCGCCATCGTGGTTTCGCCCATGGTCTGTGCCCGCCTCTTGAAGAGGGTCGAAAAGAAGAACCGGTATCAGCACTGGTTCGACGGGCGTTTTGAGGCGTTCAAGAGGGGGTATCGCCACTGCCTCGAATGGGTGATGAAGCGCCATTTGTTTGCCTTCATCGTCTGGCTGGTCTCCCTGGCCGGAACGATCTGGCTTTTTGTGGCGGTGCCGAAGGGATTCCTGCCCGTCGGGGACAGCGGCATGATTCGCGGCGTTTTCCTCGCCGCGGAGGGAAGTTCCCCGGCGCAGATGCAGGCCTACCAGGACCGGTTGGAGACCCTCTTCAAGGCGGATCCCGCCGTCGATCAGGCCATCACGGTGACGGGACTCCAGAACAGCCAGCTCACCACCTCGATGGGGCTGGTCGTGCTCCTGCTCAAGCCGATCGGCACGCGTCCGCCGATCGAAGAGGTCACCCGGCGTCTCACCGCGGAAATCCGCAAACAGCTGCCCGGCGTCGTGCCGCTCATCCAGCCGTATCCGACGCTCGAGATTGACACCGGGGCGACCTCAAACATGCAGGGACAATATGCCTACCAGCTGACCAGCACCGATCCCGACCTGCTCTACCAGACGGCGGAAAAGCTGGTGACCCGCCTGCGGAAAATCAAGGGCTTCTCCGAGGTGTCGAGCGACATGCGGCTGAACACGCCCTTCGAGGAACTGGAAATCCTCCGCGACCAGGCCTACAGCTACGGCGTCAACGTCGCCGACATCGAAAACACCCTCGCCGCGGCGTTTGCGCTGGGCCAGGCGAGTCAGATCCAGACGCCGCTCAATGTCTACTGGGTGATCACCGAACTGATGGACTCGCAGCGCGCCAAACTGCGCGACTTGGATCTGCTCTGGGTGCGCAATCAGGCCAACGACCTCGTGCCCCTGCGGTCGCTGGTGCGTGCGCACACCAAGACCGGACCGGAATCGATCAGCCACATCAATCAGATCACCTCGGTGACGATCTTTTACAACCTCGAGCCCGGCTACCCGCCCAGCGAAGCGACGGATGATCTGCTGAAGGCGGCGCAGGAAATCCTTCCGCCCACGGTGACGGGTTCGCCGGCCGGCACGAGCCAGCAGTTCATCCAGACGGTGAAGGCCATGGTTGTTCTGCTCATCATCGCCATCTTTGTGATGTATCTCATTCTGGGCATTCTTTATGAGAGCTACATCCATCCGGTGACGGTGCTCTCCACGCTTCCGGTGGCCAGCCTGGGCGGACTGGCGACCCTGCAGATGTTTGGCATGACGCTCGATCTCTACGGCTTCATCGGGTTGTTTCTGCTCCTCGGCCTCATCAAGAAAAACGGCATCATGCTGGTGGACTTCGCCATCATGCGGCGCCAGGAGGGCCTTGGCATCGAGGCCGCCGCGGTCGAGGCGGCGATCGAACGTGTGCGTCCCATTCTCATGACCACCTTCGCCGCCGTCTTCGGGGCGCTGCCGATGGCCTTTGGTTTCGGCGCGGACGGGTCATCGCGCCAGCCCATGGGCCTTTGCATCGTCGGCGGCCTGCTGGTGGCGCAGCTCCTCACCCTCTTCTGCACGCCGGTCTTCTACGTCTACATGGAGAAATTCCAGGAGCGGTATCTGGACAAAATCGCCTTTTTCAAACGCGGCGAAGGCGAAACGCCGGAGACCTCCCGCGCAGCGCAGACCGCCTGATCCGCAGGCGCGTCGGGAGTCGGAAGAACGACGGACTCCCCGCGTGGTCCCCGGCGAGGAGGTCTCTGCGTGGGCGGTGGGGGGGAATCGCGCTTTTGCTGGAGAGGGCCGGGAAGCTCAGTTCGAAGCCTCCGGCGGCAGGTCGCGCAGGGTGATGCTCGCGGGCTTGGGCGTGGGGGAGGGCAGGGCGGCCACGGTGGGAATCCGGGTGGATTGGGGATCCCGGTAGTCGGAAACAAGCCGGGGTGGAATCCGGAATTCGGCCAGCCGGCGATATTCCAGGATGCCGCGGGCCACGGCCCGGGCGTAGGCGTCGCGCCAGTCCCGGCTGGCAATGAGGCGGCCGTCGGTGGAATTGGAAAGAAACCCGCCCTCGACCAGCACGGCCGGCATTTTCGTGAGGCGCAGCACGGCAAACCGGGCGCGTTTCACACCGCGGTCGGCCATTTTGAGCGAGCCGTGCAGCGAGTGGTAGATCGCGTTGGCGAGCGTGAAACTCTGGAGTTCGTTCTCGTTTCCGAATTCCTGGATCATGTCGCGGACGAGGAGTTCGTCGTATTCCGTTGACGGCGATCCGCGCGGCGTGATGCAGAAGATTTCCAGTCCCTGGGCCTCCGGGTTGGATGAGGCGTTGAAATGCAGGCTGACAAAGATCGCCTTCTGGCGGGCATTGGCGAGGGCGGCGCGGTCGTGCAGTTCGACGAAGGTGTCGCTGTTGCGGGTCATCAGGACATTGACCCCGGCCTTTTGCAGTTCATTGCGCACACGCCGGGCCACGTCGAGGGTGAAGTTTTTTTCCAGTTCATACCGTCCGGCGGCGCCTTTGTCGTGACCGCCATGGCCGGGATCGAGAACGACCGTGTCAAAGGGGCGCACGCCGGGCACCAGTTCCGGACGGAAGGCCGGCTCGATGGTTTTTCCGAGATCCATCCGGGAGACCCACCATTGCCCGTCGCGCTCGATCACGGGGAAGGAGAGGACGTGTTTGATGCCGTTGATTTCGAACTCCCGGCTGTCGCGGGTGGCCCGCAGGCTGCGGCGGTCGCGGTTCAGGTACACCACGTTGTCCCTCGGGGTGAACCCGGTGGGCAGATTGTAGAACTCGGCGATTTTTTTCAGGCTGGCGTAGTCCCGTCCGTCAATGCGCCTGAGCTGCCAGTCGAAGGCAGGCGCGGAGGACGCGGTCAGCCAAAGCGCCAGCACCAATCCCGGAAGGACCTTCCCCATGAAATCAACCTTTCCACAAGGCGGGGCCTTGGGCAAGGGGCGGCCGCAGGATCAAAACGTGACGCCCATCTGGGCGCCCAGCACGAGGGCGTTGGGAATGTTGCCGGTGCCGCCGGGGTTGATGACCCACTGGATGTCCGGCTGCACGAAGGCGAACTTGGTGATCTGGATTTTGTAGTTCGCTTCGAAGACGAGTTCGTAGTCGGGGTATCCGCCGCCGGCCTCGGCGACGGTTTGCGCGTAGTTTTTGCTGAACTTGCCGTAAACGACGCCGAGGGCGGTGAAGTCATGGTCGCGCGTCGGAATGAGCCCCTTGTAGACCAGGCCGCCGTTCACCTGGAAAGGGAGCTTGGCGATGTTTTGCTGCGGGGACAGGGTGATGGCCGACCAGACGTACAGCCCCTGGTCGCCGCCCGCCGTTTCCTGAAAGACCATCTGGTCCGCATGCCAGTAGAATCCATACGAATTGCGCGCGCGCTCGGAGGTGCCGAACTGGGGAAATTCCCACGGCGAATAATAGACGCCGAACCAGTAGTGGCCCGGATAACCCTTCATCTCCGCGGGAGAGAAGGTCTTTTTCGCGGATTTGCCGTCGGCCACCGTCTTGCCGTCATCGGCGGTGCCGGCCCCGACCGGCCGCTTGAAGAACTCGGGGGTCCAGCCGAACTGCCAGAGAAATTGCACGCCGTCGTTGGCGCGCATGCTCCAGTCGAGGCCGTGATAGTTGCGGACAAAGACGCGGTCCGAGACCTGGTAGATGCCCATCATGGCGAAAAATTCCGGACTGGGATCCACGCGCAGGCGGGCGCCCCAGACTGCCCAGGGATAGGCGGAGAACTGGGTGTTGACCGGCAGCGACTGCGGATTCCCGTCGATGCCGTTGTTCATGTAGAGCCAGTAGAACGGCGATGAGGCGAAGTCGTCCCCCGTGGCAAAGCGGCCGAATTTCAGGCTGATGAGTTCGTCAAACAGCTTCTGCTCGAAAGCCAGGGCATAAAACATCACCGCCGACCCCCCGAAAACCTGCTGCACGGTGAACTGGTTCATGATGTATTCCTGCGAAAGACTGGTGCCGTCCCGGTTGAGGCCGCTGACAACCAGGGTCAGCCCCCGCCAGCCGATCAGCTTTTCGAAATCCAGGAGAACGCCGAACCCGAAGTTGTCGGCGTAGGTGAAGCCCTGACCGACCCCGCCGACGGGATTGCCGGCGATGTTGTTCGTGTAGCTGGCGGAAATTTCCACGCCGGAATCGTCGAGCAAGTTGCGAATGCCCCACCAGTCGCCGGTCAACGTCGGCCCCTCCCACCACTGGTGCGAGCCGATGGCGTTGGAGGGATAGGGGTCGTAATATTCCCAGAAGCGGGATCGTCCGCTGCGGTTGGGGTCCTCGAGGAGACCTGTTGGTTCGGCGGCGAACGATGAGGAAACGGCAAGGGCGATGGCGCCGCCCAACAGAAGGTTTTTTTTCATGGGGAGAGAGGCCGGCTCGTTTAAAGCAGAATTCGGAGGCCGTGGCAATTCCTACCGCGGGTCCCGGGGAGGGGCGGGCGAAATGCGCGGAGTGCATCCCGGGGTTGGAAAAAGCCTCCGAAAACGGCAATTTGGCGCGGATGCTGATGCGTTTGAAGAAGTTGCTTTTTCCTGGAGTGATTGTGATGACGGGTTTGTGTTCCTGTTCGCCCGGCGGCGGGGGCGGAACAACCGTGCCGGCCACCCTTTCCGAGCAGTTGTCCCACGGCAAATCCCTCTACTCCCGCACCTGTGCCCAGTGTCATTATGACGGCAACGGGAGTCCCATCGCGCCGCCTTTGCGGGGATCCGACGTGCTGGCCCAGCCCCCGGACGCCCTGGCCCGGGTGATTCTCGGCGGACGCCGAAACGAAAGCATGGTCGGCAGCAAAAAATTCAACGGGGTGATGCCGCCGCAGCGTTATTTGAGCGATGCCGAGGTGGCCTCCATCGTCGCCTATGTGCGGGACACCTACGGCAGCCGGCGCGAAAAGGTGGCGTTGGAAACTGTGGCCGAAGTGCGCGCCTCCCTGCGCAATTAGGAACGGACCAAAACGGGGGGCGCCCCCGTCCGGTCCGCCCTCTGTCTAGTTTCGTCCGCCGTCCTGTTCCGACGAATTCCGGGGATTTTTCGCGGTGGCGGATGAAGTCAGGATCCCGAGCAGATTGTTCATGACGGGAGTCGGCACCGCGGCGGCTCGCGCAAAAACGTGGGTGATATCCGGGGATCCCCGCAGGGCGAGGCCCGGCGCCGATGCCCCGGCGAAACTGCGCAGCGATTCCGGAAGGATGGCCACCCCGCAGCCGGCCGCCACCATGATGGCCACGGCCTGGGCCCGGGAGGATTCGAGGACGATGCGCGGACGGAAACCGGCCTGGCGGCAGAGCTCGTGGACCCGCGCGGAAAAGGCCGGTGCCGCCTCGCTGGAGACGGCGACAAACCGTTCGTCGCGCAGGGCCCGGAGGTCCACGCGCGAGCGGCGGGCCAGGGGGTGCCCGGAGGGCACGAATACCCGCAGACGCTCCCGGTGCCAGGGCACAAAACGCAATCCCGCGGTGCGCTCCGGGGGAAGCAGACCGACAAATCCGGCGTCAAGACGGCCCTCGGCGATGAGGCGCATCTGTTCGGCGGGAGGCAGGTCGTGCAGGAGCAACTGCACGGAGGGATGGGTTTCGCGAAAGCGCCGCAGAATGCGCATGATTTCGCCGCCGAGGACGGCGCTGACGAAACCGATGCGCAGACGGGTTTCCTCGCCCAGTGCGGCCCGGCGGGCGGTTTCGCCCGCCCGCACCAACTGCGCCAGCAGGCCCCGGCTCTCCTCAAAGAACACCCGGCCGGCCGCGGTGAGCGCCACCGCCCGGGGCTGACGGTCAAATAGCCGCGCGCCGATCTTTTCCTCCAGCGTGCGGATGTGCCGGGAAAGCGCCGGCTGGGCCAGATGCAGACGGCGGGCCGCCCGGGTGAAGGAGAGTTCCGCGGCCACCGCCGAGAAACACTCCAGCTCGCGCAGGGTGTAATCCATAGCAAATTGATATCAGAATCGCCCGAAAATGGCATTTTTATTATGCATGGCGCCGCCGCATCCTTGGGGCATGCCCATCAGCGACACCATCAAACGCGGCGCCCATCGCGCGCCGCACCGCAGCCTGCTGCGCGCCACCGGCGTGCTGGAATCCGAGGACGACTGGGACAAGCCGTTCATCGCCGTGGCCAATTCCTTCGTCCAGATCATCCCCGGCCACGTCCACCTCGACGAGGTGGGCCGCAAGGTGCGGGCCGCCATCCGCGCCGCCGGCGGCGTTCCCTTTGAATTCAACACCATCGGCGTGGATGACGGCATTGCGATGGGCCACGGCGGCATGCGCTATTCGCTGGCCTCGCGCGAGCTCATTGCCGACTCGGTGGAAACCATGCTGCGGGCCCATTGTTTCGACGGCGTGGTCTGCATTCCCAACTGCGACAAGATCGTGCCCGGCATGCTGATGGCGGTGGCCCGCGTGAACATTCCCGCGGTGTTTGTTTCCGGAGGACCCATGCGCGCGGGGCGGGACCCCCGGACCGGGGCCGGTCTCGACCTGGCGTCGGTGTTTGAAGCGGTGGGTGAGTTGTCCGCGCAGCGCATTTCCGAAAGCCGGCTCGGGGAAATCGAACGCCTCGCGTGTCCGGGCTGCGGATCGTGTTCCGGCATGTTCACGGCCAATTCCATGAACTGCCTCTGCGAGGCGCTGGGCATCGCCCTGCCCGGCAACGGCTCGATTCTGGCCACCGATCCGGATCGGGAGCGGCTCTTTGAGGAGGCGGGCCGGACGATTGTCCGGCTGGTCCGCGACAATGTGCGTCCCTCGGACCTTCTGACGCGGCGGTCCTTCGAAAATGCCGTCGTCCTCGACATGGCCATGGGCGGTTCGTCGAACACCGTGCTGCACACGCTGGCCATCGCGCGCGAGGCCGGGGTGCCGCTGGAGATGGCCGATTTCAACGCCATTGCCGCCCGGGTTCCGCAGGTGTGCAAGGTGGCGCCCTCCGGCGTGCACCACATGGAGGATGTGCACCGGGCCGGGGGAATCGGCGCCATCCTCAAACGCCTGGCCGAAAAAGCCGGCCTCCTGCATCTTGATGTGCCGACGGTTTCCGGCCGGACTTTGGGCGAGGTGGCGGAGGCCGCCACGGTGCGCGATGAGGAGGTCATCCGTCCGTGGGACCGTGCGTATTCCGCCTCCGGCGGGCTGGCCGTCCTTTTCGGCAATCTGGCGCCGGGCGGATGTGTGGTGAAGGCGGCGGGCGTGGCGCCGTCCATGATGCAGTTCACCGGACCGGCGGTGGTTTTTGAATCCGAGGCGGAGGCCAATGTCGGGATCCTCACCGGGCGGGTGAGGGCCGGGGATGTGGTGGTGATCCGCTACGAGGGGCCCCGCGGCGGTCCGGGCATGCCGGAAATGCTTTCCCCCACGGCGGCCATCGCCGGACGCGGACTCGCCGAAAGCGTGGCCCTGATCACCGACGGACGGTTTTCCGGGGCGACGCGCGGCGGAGCCATCGGCCATGTTTCGCCGGAAGCCGCCGCCGGGGGACCGCTGGCCCTCGTGGAACCCGGGGATCGCATTGCCATCGACATCCCGGGCCGGACGCTCTCGCTGCTGGTGGACGATGCCGAATTGGCCGCCCGCCGGGCGCGGTGGAAAAGACCGCCTTCGCGGGCGCTCCCCGGATATCTCACCCGCTATGCCGCCCTTGTCACCAGTGCGGACACCGGGGCCGTGCTGCGGGTTCCGGACTCCGGTTCGTAGGGAACACGTTCCCGCCGGGCATGCCGTGCGGTCCGCCGGCCCGGTCAGGCCTCGGCCTCCCGGGAAAGGGGGATGGCGAGCCCGACAAGAATCAGAATCGGGACCAGGAGCGCCAGCGGACGCAGAAAAAGCAGGCCCGCACCGCCTCCGATGGCGCCGGTCACGTAGGCAAGCCAGACGCCCACGGAAATCAGGGCGTCCCGGCCATGACCGGCACCGTCCGGGGTGCGACGGAGCCGCACCCAAAGGGCGGCGGATTTGGCCAGCCGGTCCAGCACGCCGGTGACGTAGGTGGACGGAAAGGTGGAATGTCCGACCTGACGCAGGGTCGCGTTTTGCAGTCCCATCGCGAGCAGGGGCAGGGCGGCCAGCAGATAATACGCCGGGGTGTCGGAACGGACGCCGTCGTGCAGCCGGAGACCGAGGCCGAAGAGGGCGAGCAGGGCGGCTTCAATGAGGAAAACCAACGCGCAGCGGCGCGGGCTTTGTCCGACCCAGAAGTAGCCGAGAAACAGGCCCAGGACAAAGACGGGCACGGCAAAAAGATGGGGCAGGCCGACGCTCCAGTGTCCCTGGCCAAAGGCCGCTCCGAGCGACGCCGTGTTGCCGCTCATGTGCGAGACGAACAGACCGCCGAGGGTGATGAGGCCGATGGCGTCGACGCAGCCGCCGACGGCCGAAAGGAGGCAGGATTCGAGGGGGGAGGCGGCCCGGCGGGTTGCTGTCATGGCCGCCCCATGGATCAACGTCCGGCCTGCTCGGCGGCGCGATCCTTGTAAAAGAGGATTCCGTGGCGGCGCAGGTTCCGCACAAGGGCCCGGAGATTGTCGGCGACTTCGCGATCCGAGAGCAGAACCCCCAGCGCCCCGCGGCCCTGCCGGGCCTGGTTGACCAGGCCCCGCACGTCGGTGACCGCCTTCTTCACCTCGTCGGCGGCCGCCTTGGCGGATTTGAGCGCCTCGTCGCCCGTGCCCACCGCGCCGTCCACCTTGGCCAGCACGCTGTCGAGTTTTTTGGAGGTTTCGGCAAAGGCGGCGGTGGCCTGGCGCAGGTTGGCGATGGTGGCGTTCAGATCGCCGACCGTCGTGCCCGTGAAGATTTCCCTGTCGATCTTGGTCGTGACGCTGCGCAGGTTGGCGATGGTTTCATTGAGGTCGCCCACCGTGGTGCCGGTGAAGACGCTTTGGTCCAGCTTTTCGGTGATGCTTTTGATGTTGGCCACCGTGGCCTGCAGCTCTTCCATCATGGCCCCCGCCTTGGTGGTGAGGTCGCCGATGCCGGATTCCGTGCGGCCGCGGACCGTGGATCCCGGGGCGATCGGCGGGGAATCCTTGGCGCCGGGACCGACCACGACCTGGATGAACTTGTCACCCAGCAGGCCGGAGCTGCCGACCAGGAACTCGGCTTTGCCCGGGATCTCGACGTTTTCGTAAATCTTCAGGTCCACGGCAACCCCGTCCATGTTGGGCAGGATGACCGGATTGTTTTCCACGAGGCCCACCTTGGCGCCGGCCAGCAGCACGCTGGCCCCCTTGTAGATGCCGCTGGCGTCGGCAAATTCGGCGCGGATGCGGTAAAAGCCCCGCACCGCGTCGCCAAAGCGGCCGAAATACACCACCATGCCCCCGATGATGGCGAGGCCGATGGCCAGAAAGATGCCGACACGCAGGAGCGTGGTTTTTTCCTGATCGTTCATAACGCTTTTTCGTCCTCGTCCTGGGAGCGGCCGTCCACAAAATCCCGAACCACCCGGTCCTGCGTGGTCCGCAGGTCGTCGGGCGTGCCGTAAAAATAACGCCGGCCCTCGTTCAGCAGGGCCACGCGGTCGGCGATGTGATAACAGCTGATCATGTCGTGGGTGACGACAATGGAAGTGACCGCAAGCTGCTTCTGCAAGCGTCGAATGAGTTTGTTGATGCTGTCGGAAACAATCGGGTCGAGCCCCGCGGTGGGTTCGTCGTACAAAATGACATCGGGGGGCGAAATGATCGCGCGGGCGAGGGCGACCCGCTTGCGCATGCCGCCGGAAAGGTTCACCGGCATCTTTTTGTCGTGGCCGTTCATGTTCACCAGCGCCAGGGCGTCGTGGACCTTCTCGGCGATGACCTTTTCGTTCCGCTCGCCGCGTTCCCGGAGGGGAAAGGCCACGTTGTCGTACACGGTCATCGAGTCAAACAGCGCGCCATCCTGAAACAACATGCCGATTTTCCGGCGCACCGGCTCGAGTTCGCGCTCGTTGAGCCGGGTGATGTCGCGGCCTTCGAAGAGGATCTGGCCGGAGATCGGTTTCATCAGGCCGATGAGATGGCGGAGGAACACGCTCTTGCCGCCGCCGCTCTTGCCGAGCAGGACCAGCGTCTCGCCCTTGTGGATGTCGAGGGAAAATCCGCGGAGGATCTCCTGGCGTCCGATCTTCTGCACGAGATCGCGGACGGAAATGAGGGGTTCGGCGCTCATCCGTTCTGTCCGGCGGGGAAAAGGATGTTGAGGAACATCGTGAGGAAGAAGTTCACGATGAGGATGGCCAGCGAGCAGATGACCACGCTCTCCGTGGTGGCGCGGCCCACACCCACCGCGCCGTCGCGGGCATGGAGCCCCTCGCGGCAGCTGATGAAGACAATGAGGATGGCGAAGGCGAAGCCCTTGATGAGCGACATGAAGATGTCGCTGGCCTCGGTGAATTTCTGCATGTTGAGCACGAAATAAACCGCCTCGATGTTGAGCACCTTGACCGCCACGAGATAGGCGGCCAGCACGCCGAAGCCGACGCATTCGACGACGAGCAGCGGCATGGAAATGAACATGGCCAGGGCCCGCGGCACGACCAGATAGTCCACGGGATGGACCGCCAGGGCCCTCAGCGCATCGATCTGCTGGGTGACCTTCATCGTGCCGATCTCCGCGCTCATCGCCGCACCCACCCGGCCGGCCACCATCAGCCCGGTGAGCACCGGTCCCAGTTCCCGGAACATGGCGAGGGTGACCACCGGCCCGACCGCCGTGCCCATGTTGAGGCTGGCGAACTGAAAATAGGCCTGCGCGGTGAAGACGGCGCCCGTGAAGGCGCCGGTGACGATCACCACCATCTGCGAGCGGTAGCCGATTTCGGCGATTTGATGGAGCGTGAGCTTGTAGCGGATGCGTCCCTTGAAGATCGACGCAAAGGTTTCCGCCGCCAGCTGCGCGAGCTGGCCCAGGTAGAGGAAAAATCCGGAAAGGGCGCTCCCGAAAAGTTGGACCAGCGGCATCAGGCCTCGGCGCTGTCGATGTCGATGCGCTGGGTCTTTTTCTTGGAATCGACCTCGGGGGGCAACTGGCCGACGAACTTTGCCTCCAGGCCCGTCTTGTGGAAGACGGCCTCGATGCCGCTCACGGTCGGGGGCTGGTCGGTGAATTCCATGTAGACGATGTCGTGGTTGGTATCCACCTTGTAGCGAAGGCCGGGTATGCCATCCAATTCGAGCGCCAGGGCCATCATTTTGTCGGGATTGCGCACCCCGGCGGCATAAACCTCCAGTTCGATCATGCCTCCATGCTCGCCCCGCCCACGCCAAAATCAAGCCGATTCGGCGGCCGGCGGGGCGCTCAGGCCCCGGGTTCGGCGGTGATCACCACCGGCACTTCCAGCTCCCGGCCGGCCCGGCGGACGCGGAGCATGACCTGTTGTCCAATCTCGGTTTCAACCACCCGATTGCGCAGGTCGATGGCGTCGCGAATGGCCTTTCCGTTGTATTCCACGATCACGTCGGCATGACGAAGCCCGCCCTGCTCGGCGGGCGAACCGGGATAGACCCGCAGAACGACGGCCCCCAAGGTGTCCGGGAGTCCCAACTGGCTGGCCAGTTGCGGGGTGATGGGCCGCGGATGCACCTGGGCCCCGAACCACGGCCGGATGAAGCGTCCGTGATCGCGGATGCTTTCAAAGACGTGACGCACAATGTTCGAGGGAATGGCAAACCCGATGCCCTGACCCTGGAGGGACACGGAGTTGTTGATGCCGATGATTTCGCCGCGGAGGTTGACGAGCGGGCCGCCCGAATTGCCGGGATTGATGGCGGCGTCGGTCTGGAAAAATTCGTTCGCCGCCTCGCTCTGCGCCCGACGTCCCTTGCCGCTGATGATGCCCTGGGTGACGGTTTCGTGCAGACCGAGCGGATTGCCCACGGCAAAAACGATCTGTCCCACGTTCACCTCGTCGGAATTGCCAAAGGGAAGGTGTTTCAGATCGGAAGCGTTGATCTTGAGAATCGCGATGTCCGAGAGCGGATCGGCGCCCACCACCTGGGCGGCGAGGGTGCGGCCGTCGCCGAGTTGAACCTCCAGGGCCCCCGCACCCGCGATGACGTGCAGATTGGTGACGATATGGCCCTCCGGCGAGACGATCACCCCGGACCCGGTGGAAGCGGGGGTGGCCCCGCCCGTCAATTGCTGGAAGATCAGGGTGCGGGGATTGATGGGAATGGCGTTGATGCTCACCACCGCCGGCAGGACCTGGCGAATCAGGGAGGTGAACTCCTGGTCGAGGGCGGCCAGCAGGGGCCGGGCGGACTCCGCTTCGGGGCCCGGATGCTTCTGGCGCCAGACGTACACCCCGGCCACCACGGCGGCGGAGAGGACGACAAAACCAAGGAACCGCAGAAGGCTTTTCATGCCGTTTCCAGTAAAAAACGCACCGCCCCACCCCGCAAGGGAAATGGCGTGGGCCGCTCCTCCCGGCCGGGGTTATCCGTCTTTCCCATCGACAAAGGGATCGTTATGGTGGCGTCATGCCCCGGTCTCGGCGATGGACGCGCACGGAATTGTTTGTCGCACTGAACATCTATCATAAGCTGACATTCGGTCAGTTTCATGCGAGACAGCCGGTTATTATTGACCTCGCGAAGAAGTTGGGACGCACCCCCGACAGTGTGGCGATGAAACTTTGCAACCTGGCTTCGCTGGATCCGGCGTTAAGGATGCGTGGTATTCGGGGGTTGGCCGGAGCAAGCCGGATGGACCGTCAGCTGTGGGAGGAGTTTCATGCGCATCTCGACGAGGCCGTACCCGCAAGTGAGGAAAATTTGCGGGAGCTTTTCGGCACCGGTCCCGACGGGGAAATCGAGATCATTCCGAAGGTGGGGATTCGGATCCGTCGAAACCCTCCCGGCGGTCCCACCGAGGTCGCGATGAACGTCAAACAACGTCGGGGCCAGGAATATTTCCGTAATGCCGTCCTAAATAATTTCGGCGGCCGGTGCGGAGTGACCGGGTTGGCTGTTCGGGAGTTGCTTGTCGCCTCGCATATTTTGCCTTGGAAGGCTGCGGAAAAGGAGCGGTTGAATGTGCGGAACGGTCTTTGTCTCTCGAGGCTGCATGACGCAGCATTTGATGTCGGACTCATTGCTTTTGATAGAAACCTGCGGCTGGTGCTGTCGCCGCGGATCAAAGCGGAGCTTCCCCAAAGGAGCGTGAAGGAAAATTTCGGCGTTTATGCGGGGGAGCCCCTGCGGTTGCCGGACGATGCCGTGCCGCCCGAATCCGAATTTCTCGCCGTGCACTACTCGACGATTTTCAAAAAGTCCTGACTGGTTGCCGGGGATTCTTGGACTCCAGGTGCCTCCGTCGCGAGGGAACACCCAAGGCGTTTTTCTACTCAATCTTCCCCGGCAGCACGACCTCAAAGAGCATGCTGCCTCCCTTGCCGGCGCCGGGCTGGGGTTCGAGGCTGAGGGCCTGGTAGGCTTCCTCGAGGGCCTTGGGGTCGTGGCGCAGCTCGGGAAAGAGGCGCTTCAGGCGTTCCTTCACCCAGCGCTTGGCGAGAATCCGCTCGACCGGGGTCACCGGCGGCACGCCATGCAGACGGGATTTGAGGAATTCGAGGATTTTCATGCCCGCCGAAGCGTAGCGCATTTTTTCCGGAGCGCATCGGAAAATTTTCCGCGTCCGAAAATTTCGCCACTGCGCGTTTCGGGGCGGTCCCGGCTTTTGGCGCTCGGCGGTGCGCGATTTCTGACTTCCGGCTTTTCTCCCGGAGCGTGAAGGGGTAGGAAAACGGGGCGATGCCGCCGACTTTGTTTCAACGGAAGATTTTCTGGGCGGCGCTGACGGCGCTTTCCTTCGTGGCGCTCGGGTCGGTGGCCGTTCTGGTGGGCAAGCTGGTGGTGGATGCCATCGGGTTTCTGCGGCCGGTGCTTCTTCCGCTGGCCACCGCCGGCATTCTCGCCTACCTGCTGGAGCCGGTGGTGCGCTGGCTGGAGGAACGGCGGGTTCCCCGCCTTTGGGGGGTGATTTTGGTGTTTGTGGTCTTCCTCGGGATGGCGGCGGGCGTCCTGATCTGGATCCTGCCGGCTCTCTGGCATCAGGGCGAGGTGTTTGCCCGGGAACTGCCCTCCTATGTCTCGCGGGCGCAGACTCTGGTGAATCACACCCTCGGGGAAGTCCGCAGGCTGAACGAGCTGCCGCTTCTGAAGCGGGACCATGATCCGGACCAGGATCTGGTGGCCCAATACATTGCGTCCATGGTCAGCAGCGGATTGAAAACCCTGCAGGACCAACTCCCGAACCTCGTGGCGGCGGTCGGGAATTTCCTCCAACGGAGCGCGGGCGGGGTGCTCGGGGCGTTCGGGGTGATGTTGAGCCTGATTCTTGTTCCGATTTTCCTCTTCTTTTTCCTCAAGGACGGTCGCTCGATTTCCGAAAACTGGAGCAAATACCTGCCGCTGCGCGCGTCCCCGCTCAAAAACGAAATCGTGTCCCTGCTGAGCGAAATCAACAGCTATCTGATCAGCTTTTTCCGCGGTCAGTTGATCGTCAGCATGATCGACGGCCTGCTCATCGGCTTCTGCCTGCTTGTTTTCATCCGGCTCGATTTCGGGTTGCTCATCGGACTGATGGTCTGCGTTCTGGGTCTCATTCCCTATGCGGGCATGCTGGTGTGCTGGATTCCGGCCGTGCTCATTGCGGCCATGCAGTTCGGGGATTGGTGGCATCCCTTTTGGGTGACGGTGATTTTCATCGCCGCGAACCAGTTTGAGGGATTTTTCATTTCTCCCAAGATCGTGGGAGGTTCCGTCGGCCTGCATCCCTTCACGGTGATCATTTCCGTTTTGATCTGGAGCGTGGTGCTGGGCGGTTTGTTGGGGGCCCTGCTGGCGGTGCCGCTGACCGCCACGCTCAAGGTGGTGTTCAAGCGGTATTTCTGGGACCGTCCGGCGCCGCAGGCGGTCGCGGGAGAGAAAAGCTGAAAGCCCGACGCGCTTCGCTCCCCGCGCATGCGGGTGGAGTTCGCGCGTGTTTTTTGTTTCCGCCTTCCGCTGTTCTCACGCGATCCGGGGCAGGACGGCGTGGAGGAGGCGGACGAGGGTGTCGGCGGCGCGGCGTCCGGTTTCGGTGACCTCCCCGTGGCTGAGGGTGGCTCCGGACAGTCCCGCACCCCAGTTGGTGAGGCAGGAAAAGGCGGCGACGCGCAGGCCGAGGGCGCGGGCCTGGATGGCTTCGGGGACGGTGGACATGCCCACGGCGTCGGCGCCGAGGATTTTCAGCATGCGGATCTCCGCAGGGGTCTCGTACTGCGGGCCGGGCATGGCGGCGTAGACGCCTTCGTGCAGGGTGATGCCGAGGGTGGCGGCGGTTTCCCGGAACAGGGCGCGCAGGCCCCTGTCGTAAACCTCGCTCATGTCGAAGAAATTTGCACCGCCGCGGAGCGGGGAGTGTCCGGTCAGGTTGATATGATCGGAAAGCATCATCCAGTCGCCGGGCGGGAAGGCGGCATTGACCGTGCCGGCGGCGTTGGTGAGCACGAGGGTTTCCACCCCGAGGGCATGCATGAGGCGCACGGATCGGGTGACCTCGCCGGCCTCCCAACCTTCATAAAGGTGCACCCGTCCCTGCGCGATGAGGAGGGGACGGCCGGCCAGGCGTGCGACGAGGAAACGGCCGGCGTGACCCGGAACCCGCGAGACAGGGAGGCCGGGAATGTCCTGGTAGGGAACCACCAGGTCGTGGGGAAGGGAATCGGCAAACGGTCCGAGTCCCGAACCGAGCACGATGGCGAGTTTGGCGCCGGCGTTTCGCAGCGCTTCGGGAATCTGCGGGAATTCCTCAGGCATGAGGCGGGTTTTACCATGGCGGATGTGAAGGTCATTCCCGAATTTGCTTTTGCGGGGTGGCGCCGCAGGGAATCCGATTTGAAACACCCCCGCTTCCGTTGGTCGGACCTTCGCCTGACGGCTTTTTTGATCATTCTGCTGGCGGGCGGAGGGGCGTTGCGGGCGGGAGGTGTATTGGGAAGCCCTCGGGGAATGGGTGCAGAAATGGCGCTATCCGAAACCGGGCGTCCGCCTGCAGATGGCCTCGCCACAGCGTGGCGGGGAAAACCTTCGTGGCCGGCTCCGTTTACGGCGGGGTGATTTTTCAGTTCGAAAAGGGACGGGAGGCCGAGATTTTCATCGGCGCGGCGGCGGAATGATCCGCCGGACGGAAGCATTCCGGATGTTCAGGTTTCCGGCAGGAGCACGGACTCGACGGAGCTCTCCGCCAGGAGGGAACCGCCGTCGACGATGATGGCGCGGGCGTGGAACTTGCCTTCCAGGAGCCCGCCCTTGCCGATCCTGACCTTGCCGTCGACCTCGAACCGGCCGGAGGCTTCGCCGAGCACCTCAAGGGTGCCGGTCTCCACCGGATGGACAAATTGCACGCGGGCGCCTTTCTCGATGATGAGCGTCCTGGCCGTGATGCGGCAGTTCAGCTTGCCGACGGTGTGGAGGCGGGCGGTGCCTTCGCAGTGCAGGGCGCCGCTGACCTTTCCAAAAATCGTGGCATCGCCGCAGACGGTGAGGTTGTTGGCGAGGTGCCCCGTGGCCTCAATGATGAGCTTGCCGCGGGTGTCGATGGGGCGCGAGACGTTCGAGGAGACCACGACATCTTCGAACTGGATCGAGGTGTTGCAGCCCGGGCAGATGGTGCTCTGGGCGTGACTCGACACCTCGTGCGTTTCCCCGCAGCGGTGACATTGCACGGTTCGCAGCACCCGGGGTGTTGCCGGGCGCGGTGGAGCGGCGGGCCGTTTGTCGCGACCCGCCGCGCGAACCTCGTAGTAGCTGCCGCAGGAACGGCAGTAGGTGGAAATGAGATGCGTGGATTCCTGCTGGACGAATCCGCACTCGGGGCACGTGTAGGGCGCCTTGCGGGGACTGACCGGCATGAAATCAGCAAGTCAGACCTAGGCGGCGGCCGTCGCAGGCTGGTTCTTGCGCGAGGCGTCGGACGACGGGGTCGGCGTGCGGTCGTGTTTGATCGCCTTGTTGGGCGTGACCTCGGATTTGCCGATGAAGGTGGCGCCCTCCTCGATGACGATGCGCATCGCCTTGAGGTCGCCGGTCAGCTGGGAGCTGGCCTTCAGTTCGCAACGCTCGGTCACGGAGATGTTGCCGGTGACGGAGCCGTGAACGACGACGGATTTCGTCTTCACTTCACCGTGGACACTGGCGTTTTTGCCGATGGTCAGGCTGCCTGCGTCGGAAATGATTTCGCCCTCGATCTTGCCGTCAAAAATCAGCTCGTTCTCGAACTTGATGGTTCCCTTGATGTCAACGTCGTTGGCGAGGACATTCTTGGTGGACGTGGGGGTGGTGGGTTCAGGCATGAAGCTGCTGGTGAGATTGTTGAGGTTCATACGGTCGGTGGGTGGGGGCAAATCTAGCCGGGGCGCAACGAAGGTCAACTTTTGTTGCGAAGGAGAAACGGGATTCCCGGGGGATTTTCGGGAGGGCGGGCCTATTCCGCGAGGTCCGAGGCGGGGTAGGTCCAGATCTCGCTGAGGGTGGGGTGGTAATGGGGGGTGGTGGCGAGTTGCCCGGCGGTGGCCCGAAAACGCATGGCGACGACGATTTCGTGGATCAACTCGGAGGCGTGGGGTCCGACCACCGAGCCGCCGAGGATTTCGCGGGTGGTCTGGTCGGCGAGGAGTTTCACAAAACCGTCCGTTTCCCCCATCACGAGGGATTTTCCGTGGTCGTTGAAGGGGTAGGTGGCCGTCAGAAACTGCAGTCCGCGGGCGCGCGCCTCGTTTTCGGAAAGTCCCACGGAGGCCACCTGGGGTTCCGTGAAGACGGCGTAGAGTTTCAGCCGGTAATCCATCGACTCCAGCGCCCCCTCCCCCCGCAGGACGCGGGCCACGTTGCGCGCGGCGAGTTCGCCCTGTTCGATGGCAATGTGCACGACCTCGTAGGGTCCGCAGCAATCGCCGGCCGCAAAAATGTGGGAGGCGGTGGTCTGCTGGTGGGGATTGATTTTCACCGAGGCGCCGCGAAGTTCAACCCCGGCCCGGTCGAGGGCCAGCGGGGCGGTGTTGGGGGAGCGTCCGAGGGCGTTGAGGACGGCCTCCGCCTCGAGGGACTTTTCCCGGCCCCCGTGCTCAAACACCACGCGGCGGCCCGAGGCGGTCCGTTCGACCCGCCGCAGACGGGTATTGGTGAAAACTTCCATTCCCCGCCGACGGAAGGCGTCCTCGACAACGCGGGCGACGTCCCCGTCGACGCCGGTGAGAAGTTGGCCGCTCCGCTGGACGATGGAAACCCGGCGCCCCAGGGCGGCGAAATAATGGGCCATTTCCAGCGCCACCGGACCGGCTCCGAGGACAATGACCGATTCCGGAAGTTCCTCCATGTCGAGGACGTCGTCGCTGCTCAGGCAGCCGGCCTCGGCCAGGCCCGGAATGGAAGGCGAGGAAAGAACGGACCCGGTGGCGAGGAGAAAGGCCCGGGCGGAAAGGGCGGTCTCGGTTCCGTCCGGTTCCCGGACCGTCACCGTGTGGGCGTCCTGGAATTCCGCCAGTCCGCGCAGAAAGGTGAACCTGCCCGTTTCGAGCTGCTCTCGGCGGTAGTCGGCGAATTCCCCGATCAGGCGGCGTTTGCGGGCGATGATTTCCGGGCCCCGGAAGGAAATGTGGTCCGCGCGCAGGCCGAACTCCTCCGCATGGCGCAGGGTGAGGAACCGGTTGGCCGACTCGATGAGCGTCTTGCTCGGCATGCAGCCGCGAAGGATGCAGAGTCCGCCCACCTCCCGGCCGCCTTCGATCACGGCGGTTTTGAGTCCGAGCCCGGCCCCGGTTCGTGCCGCGGCGTATCCCGCGCTGCCTCCGCCGATGATGACAAAGTCGTAGTCCATGAAGAGGGGATCTTCCGCCGGGTCCGGCTTATTCCGCCGGCTTGGGATGAAGGTATGGCAGGGGGAGCCTCAGGCTTTCGAGGCTGGAGGGAACGAACGACACGATGTCGAGCGGGGAGGTCTCCCCGGTCTTTTTCATGGCTTCCGGGGGAACCTCGTCCACCATCAGGCGAAAGACGCCGTTCTTGTCCCGATAAAATCCGCGCAGCAACACCTGCCCGTCGGGATTTTTTTTCCGGGCTTTCTGCAGGTGTCCCCTGGTCCAGCCGTTGTGGATGATGCGGCCGTTTTTGTCCACGAGTTGGTCCTCGGGCACGACGAGACGCGCGTATTCGCGGTCGCTCAACCGGGCCCTGTCGAGCTTCTTCTTGTTGTAAACCGTCAGCCACCAGGCGTTGTAGGACTCGGGCGCCGAGGGCGGGGTCACCACGATGGTGAGATCGCCCGCGGTTGCGGTTCCCCCTTCGAGTCCGATCGAATAGAGTTTGGCGACCTCGTCCCGGGTCGTCAGATACCCGGCCATGTAACTGCGCAGCAGGCGGCGCAGTTTTTCGAATTTGGCCCGGAAACCGTAGACCCCCACCTCCAGTCCGGCGGGCTCCTCCGGGTCGCCGTAGATGTTGAGTTCGATGGCCTCATTGACCCGGAAGGATTTGTAGGGGACGTTCCGAAATTCGCCCTTGCTGATGACGGTGGCGGGAACTTCCACCAGGGAACGGACGGCGTCATTGCTGCGCAGGTCGCTGGCGATCACCCGCCACGGCGGCAGGTCGCCCTTGCGCATCACGCCCGTGAAGATGGCGCCGGTGTTGGTGTTGTCGATGATGCGGACGATCGCGCTCTTCGGATATTTGACTTCCTGGAATTGTTCCTGAAGCAGGACGTAGTCCTTGGTGTTGCGGAGGATCAATCCGTGGACGGTTTTTCCGTTTTTGAGGACCAGGCTGTCCGGAGCACGAAAGGTGCTGCTTTCCGAGGCCTGGACCAGCGTGGCGGCGCTCAGGAGAGCGGCCAGCACGCGGAACAAATTCGGTGTTGTCGGACGGGCCATGACTCTGTAGGCAACCATCTCAGGCATCCGGCTTCAACATGAATATTCTCCGCAAACCGACGCTCGCAGCCGTTCTCCTTGCCGCCGGCCTTTCCGGTTGCGTGCTGCCGCCCAAGGATTACGTGAAGCCGGCGGCGTCCGCCCCGGTCAGGACCGGCAAATTCTGGTGGGGGACGTCGACGTCCAGCTACCAGAACGAGGACCGGGGAGAAAAGCCGGGGTCTCCCCACTATTTCAAGACCGACTGGGACATCTTCGCCGAGGAGGGGCGCATTCCCCCGCGCGGGGAATACGCGACCTATTCCTGGACGAACTTCGACAAGGACCTCGAGGCTCTGAAGCAGTTGGGCGTCACCCATTATCGCTTCGGCATCGAATGGGCGCGCGTGGAGCCCCGCCCGGGCGAGTTCAACGAGAAGGCCATCCGGCAATATGTCCGCATGGCGCGGAAGCTGAAGGCGGCCGGCATCGAGCCCGTCGTCACCCTCTGGCACTTCACCTTTCCCGACTGGCTGTATGACCGGAAAAGGAAAAACCGCTCGGACTTCCTGCATCCGGACGTCGAACAGGCCTGGAACCGTTATGTGACCAAAATGGTCAGGGCGCTGGCACCCCACGTGCGCATTTACGTGCCGCAGAATGAGCCGAACGGCGCGCTCTACATCGGTTATTTCGGCGGACACTGGCCGCCCGGGCTGCTGCTGACGCCGGGCGCCCTCAAGAAGGCCCACGGCGTGGCCATCAACATGTTCCGCGACGCCGCGGCCATCATCAAGCGGGAGCGTCCGGACGCCCTCGTGATGGGCATCTATTCAATCCCCAACTGGCGCCGCAATTACCTGCAGGATCCCACGCAGTTCGTTTACAACATGATGATGCACCAGAACTGGCAGCATCTTGATGCCGTGGTGGACACGATGGATCTCATCGGCGTGAATTATTATTATTCCCAGGACGCCTCCGCCGCGCGCTTCATTTTCCGTCCGGTCGGCGAGCAGAATTCCAACTACACCCAGAACGGCTGGGAAATCGATCCCGAGGGTCTGCATGCCACGCTGACGGCCGTCTACCGGCGCTACGGCAAACCGATCGTCGTTTCGGAAAACGGCATCGGCACGCAGAGTGAGCAGAAGAAGGTCCGCTACTTCCGGGAGCACGTGAACCAACTGCGCCGCGCCATGGCGGATGGCGTGGATGTCCGCGGGTATTTCCCCTGGACGCTGATCGACAACTACGAATGGGCCGAGGGGTACGCGGCCAACTTCGGTCTCACCAGCCTCCAGGGCGGGAAAACCCTCATCATCGGTCCGTCCGGGGAGTGGTTCCGCAACTTCATCAGGAAACATCCCGAGCCGTAGGCCGTCCGGCGGGACTCCGGTTTCACCGTCCGGACGACGGATGTGGCCGGTGCGGGAAATTTTTTGCAAAGACCGGGGGCCCCCCGCCCGGAACGGAGGCGGTTACTTGCGGGAGGCCACGATGCCGTCGGCCATCCGCTCGGCGAGGCGCTGACGGTAGACGGGATTTTGCAGGTAGCGGTTGTCGTGCGGATTCGAGACGAATCCAAGTTCGCAGAGGACGGCGGGGCGGCGGTTGTTCCGCAAGACGAAATAATTGTTGCGTTTCACGCCGCGGTTGGCGGTGGGGTAGGCGCGGAGGGTCTGTTGGAGGATGTTCTGGGCCAGCGGACGGGAACGCGGTTGGTAATAATAGATTTCGATGCCCTGCGGGCCGGGCCGGCGCGCCCAGTTGTAATGGACGCTCACAAAAATGGAGTCGGCGGTGCGGTTGGCGATGTGGGTGCGCTGACCCAGGGGGATGAAGGTGTCGTCGTGGCGGGTTTCGATCACCTGAAACCCCCGCGCCCGCAATTCGCGGGCCAGGCGTTTGGCCGTGTCGAGGGCGAGGTGTTTTTCCTGCAGGCCCGAACGTGCGCGCGCGCCGCGGTCGGACCCCCCGTGGCCGGCGTCGACAATCACCGTGCGGAAATGCCCCACCCCGTCCGGCGTTCCGGCGCACCCGGCCGCGAGAAGAAGCATCGCGCCGAGTGCCGCCCGAAGCATGAGACGAATGTATTCTCTTTGCATCGTTTTCCCGTTCCCTCCCTGAATCGACCAGCAGCGCGGAACGTGCGCAACCTAATGGAGTGGGCGGTCAAAGCAACAAATTTAGTCTCGCCAACCCCCGCCTCCCGCGCGAGAGGTGAATCCATGCTGGCCAAACGCATCATTCCCTGCCTCGACGTCACCGACGGACGCGTGGTGAAAGGCACCAAGTTTCTCGATCTGCGCGATGCGGGCGACCCGGTCGAATGCGCCAAGGCATACGACGCCCAGGGCGCCGACGAGCTCGTTTTTCTCGACATCACCGCCTCCAGCGACGGCCGGGCCACCATGGTGGACGTGGTGGCGAAAACCGCCGAGCAATGTTTCATGCCGCTCACCGTGGGCGGCGGCATCCGCACGGTGGAGGATTTCCGCACGATGCTCCTGGCCGGGGCCGACAAGGTGAGCGTGAACACCGCGGCCATCAAAACCCCGCTGCTCGTCTCCGAGGCCGCGGAAGCCTTCGGGTCCCAGTGCGTGGTGGTGGCCATCGACGCCAAACGGGACGGTCCCGGACGCTGGCGGGTTTACACGCACGGCGGACGCAATCCGACCGAACTCGACGCCGTGGCCTGGGCGGCCGAGGTGGAGCGTCTCGGCGCGGGCGAAATCCTCCTCACCAGCATGGATGCCGACGGCACGTGCGGGGGGTATGACATCGCCCTCACCGCCGCCGTGAGCAATGCGGTGAACATTCCGGTGATCGCCAGCGGCGGCGCGGGCGAGCTCTCGCATCTGGCCGAGGTGCTCGACAAGGGCCGGGCCGATGCCGTGCTGGCGGCCAGCATTTTCCACTTTGGCACCCACACCATCCGCCAGGCGAAGGAACATCTCGCCGCCAGGGGCATTCCGGTGCGGCTCTGACGCCCGGCCAACCCGGCGACAGATGGGTTGAGATTCCCTCCGGCCTCGGTTAAGGATATCTCATGCCCGAAGCCCTCACCGCCGAAGCCGTTCTCAAGCGCCTGCGCGGCGAGGGCATGCGCGTGACGGAAAGCCGCCGCAGCATCCTGGATGTGCTTTTTGAGGCGGACCGGCCGCTTTCCCTGCAGGAAATCCAGGATCTGGCCGCCGCCAAGGGCGGCTCGCCGGATTATGCCACCGTGTTCCGCATGATGACGCTCCTGGAGCGGCTGCATCTGGTTCACAAGGTGAATCTGCAGCGGCCCTGCAGTTATTACGAACTCCACGACCCCTCGAAACACTACGACCACATCGTCTGCACCAATTGCGGCAAGGTCGTGGTGATCGACATTCCCTGTCCGCTCGGGGAAACGGAGAAAAAAATCGCCGAGCATTACGGCTTTCGCAACCTGACCCATTCCCTGGAGTTTTTCGGACGGTGTCCGGAATGCCTCGCGGCGTGAGTCGGCGGGGGGGAGAGACGCGGATTGCCGGGCGGGCTCCCGTTTCATAGGGTTGGGGCATGAAACTTTTCCTGCTTGGCCTGATGGCCCTGACTCTGACGACGGTTCAAGCCGGAATCGTCACGCGTGAAGTGTCCTATCCGGCGGGTTCCGTGACCGCCCGCGGATTTCTGGCCCTGCCCGAGGACGGCGGAAAACACCCCGGGGTCCTGGTGGTGCATGAATGGTGGGGGTTGAACGACTACGCCCGGAAACGCGCCGAGCAACTGGCCGCCCTCGGATACGTGGCGCTGGCCGTCGACATGTACGGCGACGGCAAGGTGGCGGGTCACCCCAAGGATGCGGGATCCTTTGCCGCCGCGGTGATGAAGGATTTGCCGGAGGCGCGCCGGCGCTTTGAAGGCGCCCTGGCCTTCCTGGCGAAACAACCCGGGGTCGATCCGGACAAAATTGCCGCGATTGGCTACTGCTTCGGCGGCGGCCTGGTGCTGCAGATGGCCTGTGAAGGCGTGCCCGGACTGAAAGCCGTCGCAAGTTTTCACGGCTCCCTGGGCGCGGAGGTTCCCCAAGGCGTCAAACCCACGGCCCGGATGCTCGTTTGTCACGGGGCGGAGGACAATTTCATCCCCTCCGGGGTTCTCGAAGCCTTTCCGTCCCGGATGAAGGCGGCGGGCGTCGACTTGGAATTCCATTCCTACCCGGGTGCCAAACACGGATTCACCAACCCCGACGCCGACAAAGTCGCGAAAGAGTTCGATTTGAATGTCGCCTACGACGCCAAAGCCGACGCGGAATCCTGGAAGGCACTCCAAAAGTTTTTGAAGAAATCCTTCGCGGACTGAGTCAGGCCCGCCGGGAGTCTTCCGGCGGATCGGGCAATCAGACCACCGCCTGATCCACCAGTTCGCGCAGGCGGCTCACCTCCGTGGCCGACGTCTTTGCCAGGAAGCCGCGGGCGTGCGCGAAATGCACCTCCGGCTGTCCGGCAATGCGGGTGAAGTCCAGCCGCTTGTCGTCCTGAAACCGTGACATTCCGTATCCCTTGCCGCGGCGGTCGGGATAGACCAGCCCGGCCACCTCGTCCTCGAGTCCGAGCCCTTCGATGAATTGCTCCAGGCCGAGCGACGGCTCGTCAAACAGCGGTTCCGTGCGGGGCAGGAACAGGACCCGTTTGGTTTCCGTTCCGACATTGAGAGTCCACCACTCGGCGTGCCGGTGCAAATATTCCAGGCGTTCGCGCAGGGAGCGGATGTATTGCAGAAGGTCCTCGCCCACCATGCGCATGACCTCCCAGAGCGGATCGCCGGGTTCCAGGCGCGGGGATTGCGAAAAACGGCGCAGCAGCGTCATGTCGATGGGGGAATTGAGGCGCGTCATGATCTCCTTGTGCACCCCCAGCCAGACGGCGGTGGCGATCGGTCCGCGACAGTCAAACCACTCCGCCGTCTCCAGCCAGTCGCAGAAACGCCGGGCGTCTTCGTAGAGCCCCAGATGCTGGAGCACGAGGGACAGGGAGCAGGTGGGGGTGTGGTCCCGCGGAAACTGGTGGTGGTCGAAGTTGTTCAGTTCCGGCTGCAGACGGTGACCCACATCCACGACACAGACCCCCGCATCGGCGAGATCCCGGGACGAGGGCTCCCGCCGGACCACCGGCACGGGATGAATCGCCAGCAGAACACTGCAGGCGAGGAATTCGTCCTTATGGGCTCCTCCGGGATGGGTCAATATCGTGCGAATGGGTGTCATGTACACCTTCTTTCTCGCACGAGACCCCGTCGGGGGCAAGGGTGCTCAGAGCGCCGGCCGGCGGGAAGGGGGGCCGGATCCGGGCAAAAGAAAATGCGCGATGCAGGGTTCGAACCTGCGACTTCCTGCGTGTGAAGCAGGCGCTCTACCACTGAGCTAATCGCGCGAGGACGGGAACTGTGCGGTATCCGGCGCGGGATTTCAAGTACTCCCGCAAAAAGTTATCGGCGGCGCTTGCGGCTGCTTCCGAAGGACATGCCCTTGTGGGTGCGGACGCCCTTGACGCTTTTGAGGGCCGCCTCGACGACCTCCTCGTTGAAAACCGCGGAATACACGTAGTTGAAACCGTCCAGCTTCAGGCGGGGGATTTTCTGCCCGATGAAGCGTTCGATGTCCTTCACGTGGGGCAGTTCCTCGGCGGTCATGATGGTAAAGGCATCCCCCACGTTCTGGGCGCGCCCCGTGCGGCCGATCCGGTGGACGTAATCCTCCGGGTGCTGGGGAACGTCGTAGTTGATGACGTGGCTCACGCCCGCGATGTCGATGCCGCGGGCGGCGATGTCGGTCGCGACCATGACCTCGTAGCGGCCGTTTTTGAAACCCTCCAGCGCTTCGACGCGCTCGTTTTGGGTGCGGTTGGAATGGAGCACGGCGACGGAATGGTTTTGCAGCTTGAGCTGACGCGCAATCCGGTCGGCCCCATCCTTGGTGCGGCAGAAAATCAGGACGCTGTCGAAATTCGTCCGGGCCAGCAGGGCGAGAAGCAGGTCAAATTTCTGGGCGGCGGCCACCGGATAAAGCGCGTGATTGACCGTTTCCGCGGGGGAGCGCCGGGCGCCGATTTCGATGCGCTCCGGATCCTTCAGGCACCAGGCGGCCAGGCGGCCGATTTCCTCGGGAATCGTCGCGGAAAAGAGCAGGGTCTGCCGCTTTTTGGGACACTTCTCGACGATGCGCCGCACGTCGGGCAGGAAACCCATGTCGAGCATGCGGTCGACCTCGTCCAGGACCAGAAACTGCAGGGCGCTCAGGTTCACACCGCCCTGTTCGATGAGGTCGAGCAGCCGGCCGGGGGTGGCGGCAATGACGTCGCAGCCCTTGGCCAGGGCCTCCCGCTGTTTGCCGTATCCGACGCCTCCGTAAATCAGGGCAATTTCCAGGTGCATGAAACGGGCGAAATCGCGGAAGGCGGTCTCCACCTGCATGGCGAGCTCGCGGGTGGGCTCGAGAATCAGGCAGCGGGGAAGATCCTGGGGGGAATCCAGCATGGAGAGGATGGGCAGGCCAAACGCGGCGGTTTTGCCCGTGCCGGTCTGGGCCGAGGCAATCAGGTCCCTTCCGGAAAGAATGACCGGAATGGCGCGAAGCTGGATGGGCGAGGGATCAACATACCCCATCCGTTGAACTCCATGAACGACGGCATCCGATAATCCCAAACCTTGAAACGACATATGTGCAATTCCTGATTAACAGGATTTCCTCACACTCGCCCACATATTTTGTCGGGAGGTGGTTTACAAGAGGAACGTTTTTCGGATGCGGAGCGGCCGCCAGCTGGCGAGGGCGGCGAGGTACCCCGGGGCGGGCCGGAACTCCAGCAGGTACACGGGACGGCCCCGGTAGAGCCCCGAAAAGCCGCCCCCGGGGCCCCCGACGATCTCCACGTGGCGCAGTCCCCGAAAGATGCCTTCGCCGGAAAGCTTCACCGAAGCCTCCTTGCCGACCCAATGACGGAGAAAAAGCTCGTTTTGGCGTCCGGGCGGGGCGGCGCTTATGCGGCGCTGCTCGGCGGGGGTGAAAAACTTCGACGCGAGCGCGGCGAAGGATCCCCGCCGTCCGGCCCTCTCGATGTCGAGCCCGACCGGCTGGGAGGCGACGGCCAGACAGACGAGTCCGGCACTGTGGGAAAGGTTGAACTCGGGTCCGCCGGGCAAATGGGGCTTGCCCCGCTCGCCGCGGTGCAGGACCACGTTCTCCGGCGGACATCCGACATAGCGCGCCAGCACGGCGCGCAAGCCGCCCTGTGAGGCGGCGTATTCCTCGCGGGCGTGGGGATGGGTAAACCGAAGATCACGCTTTCGTTCCCTTTCCGCCAATAGGTTTGCATAACCGCCGGATGGCGGAATTTGCCAAAGATGGCATTCGGCTTCATTCAGACGGAGGTCCGTCTCACTAGGATTCCGATTATAAACAAAGTGCATAATTCGTTTGAATTCTGTGATATCCGAAATATTTTGCTTGCCCGAAATGAGCGTCGACCATTAGCGTCCGGCTTTATGGATATTTCTAAAATTAGCACTTCGGTTCTGGAGGGCCTTATTAAACTAACCAAAAAACGCGAAGCGTTGCTTGAGGAACTCAAACGCGTTGAAGCGGAACTGAACGCGGCTTATGCGGGCAAAAAAGTGCCGGCGTCCGTCAGGGGAGCCAAGGCCGCCAGATCCGCGGGCCGTGACGGCCGCAAACCGAAGGCGGGCAAGGCGGCGAAGGGATCGGGCCGTCGCGGTGCCCTTAAGGATAAAATTCTCGAGGCTTTGCGTGAGGCCGGTGACAAAGGGATCTCGGTCAAGGAGCTTTCCCAGAAGATCGGCGTGAAGAATCAGAATGTTCACGTCTGGTTCAGCAGCACCGGCAAGAAGCTTGGGGTGATCCAGCGGGTCGGAAGCGGCGCCTACCGGCTCAAGCCGGGGGCCTGAGTTTCGCAGCCTCCGACGTTTTCCAAGGCGGGACGGGTGTTCGCACCTTCCCGCCCGTTTTTTGAGGCAAAGTACCGCATGGCCTCCGCCACGCCGGCCGCAAAACAGGCGCCGGCCACATAACCTCCGGCGGCCCGCACGGTTTCCTTGACCTGCGACAGGGCATTGGCCGGACAGGCCGGCAGGGCGGCGTATTTTCCGTCGAGCATCGACAGGTCGTTCAGATTGTCCCCGGCCGCCAGGACGTCCTCGCGGGTCAGTCCCTCCAGGCGGCAGAGTTCCGCCAGGGCGGATCCCTTGTGATAATCACGGTGGCAGAAACGCAGGTAGATCGAGTTTCGCTGGAAGCCGAAGTCGGGGTGCAGCGCGGCGAGCTTGGCCATTTCCTCCGCGACACGGTCCATCACTTCCTCGGACGCGCCGACCAGCCCGGTGGGCAGCTCGTTGTCGTAGAGGATGGTGAAATGCGGGATGGCGGCGTTCAGTTCCTTCACGAGCGCAAAAACCTCCTCCGCCTCCTGGAACAACTGCTCGTGGCGTTGCCTGCAGGTTTCGTTCCACGGGCCGTGGGAAACCCACCCGGATCTCTTGCGGTACCAGACTTCACGTTCGTCGGTGAGCAGGAAATGGGGCGGAACGGGCGGACGGAGTCGGGAGAGGCCTTCCAGAACATGCGGGAGGCTTCGGCCGGTGTTGATGGCCCACAAACCACCGCGACGAACGTGATCTTCCAACGCTTCGGCAAAGGCGGGATCGCAAGGGACATGGGAGTCCCAGGCGACAATGGTGCCGTCGAAATCCGTGCTTAGCAGTTTCATCGCAATGAGGTTACACATGCGGTCGGAGTTGGCAAATTTTCCATGAGATTTCTCCGCCGCCTTCGTATGATGAGGACATGAAATCCGCATACGAACTCGCCATGAGCCGGCTCGAAAAGCAGTCCCCGACCCGTGCGCTGACCGAAGATCAGAAGCGGCGCATCGCGGAAGTCGATTCGGAGATCACCGCGAAGATCGCGGAGAAGAAGGTGTTTCTTGAAGGGGAAATCCAAAAGGCCGCCGGCGACCCGGTGGCCCAGGACGAATTGCGTCGTCAACTGGCCTCGGAAATCGCCCGCCTGGAGGAAAAACGGGAGGAGAGGAAACAAAAGATCCGGGACGAGGCGGCGGAGGGGAAAAGCTGAAGCGCAGAAATCAAGGCGCGCAGCGCGTCGGGATTTCCGCTTTGGATTGCCGGCCCGGGCCGGCGGCTGACCCACCCGTGCGGTTCCTAAGGTTTGCGCAGGGACTCGCTCAGGTCCTTCATGTCCACGTCGAGGATGCTGCCGGCGTCGGGTTTCAGAACCTTCTGGGCCATGGTCACGGCTTCCAGGGCGCGTTTGGGATCGCCCTCTTCGGCGAGGGTGACGGCAAAGGGGCGCACGATGTCGTAAAAGAAATTGCCGCCGCCGGTTTTGCCCAGCCCGGCGAGGAGCTTCCGGTATTCGGCAAAGGCGCCGTCGAAATTCTTTTCCGCGACCAGGGCCCGGAGCTTCTGCGCGGCGATGTTGACGCTGAGATCCGAGCGCAGCCGTTTGTTTGAGGACATGATTTGCGCCTCGAGGGCCGAGGCGGCCGAGTCCTCCCCCTGTTCCCGGAGCACGCGGGCGAGGGCGGCCTGGTGGCGGCTTCGGATGTCGCGATCCCGCGCAAATTGCCGGATGGCCGCCTCATGCAGGGCGCGCCGTTGATTGGGCGGAGCGCCGCTGCGTTCGAGGTGGGCGGCCCGGGCGTCCCAGGCCAGGACGTTTTCCGGACAGACCGTCACGGCGCTTTCGTAGGCCTTGGCTGCGCGGGCGGTGTCTCCGGCGGCTTCGAACCGGGCGGCCAGGAGAATGTCGTCCTGCGAGGCGGCAAACTCCGGTTTGTCGCGGAAGCTCCGCGCGAGAAATTCCAGGTCGTGGTCGCTGATGGGCTGCCAGATCTGGGGGTCGAGCGCTTCGCCGACGGCATAGTTCTGGTTTTCATACCGTCCGCAATCGAGTTCCCATTTGTCATCGGCCTTCATGTAGCCGAACCAGGCGTGTCCTCCGTCCCGGCCCTGACCGGAAAAGAACAGCGTGGGCAGTCCGCGCGCCTTGCCGGCGATCACGGCGTAATAGGCTTGGTCGACGCAGATGCCGCCTTTCCGGCGCAGGTTCTCGAGGGAGTATTCCTCCTCCGTCCAGTCATATTCCTTCTGCTTCAGGCGGTCATGGGCGTAGCGGACCGCACTGAAGGCCTTGGCGAAGTCCATGCGGGGATAACGCACGTTTTTGCGCGCCCAGGCGAATTCGGAGGGATCGACGGGCGCGTCGACGAGGAATTTCAACTGTCCGGGTCCGAGCTTCCGGATGTCGAGGAACAGTTCGCGGGATTCGTTGCTTTTCACCCATTCGTCAAAAAAGGCCGCCACGTCGACGGGCCGGCGGGGCACCAGTTTGGGATCCACCTGGCGATGTGGCCAGAAGGCGGGAAGGTTCTGGTCGTAGACCAGCGCGAGGGCAACGGCGAGGGCCCGGTACTCGAGAAACTTGGCGGGATGGGCGAGGCGGATTTCCTGCAGGCGGGCCAGCACCGCCGGCGGATAATCCCCTTCCGCGAGATTTTGAAAAAGCAGGCGCGAGAGCTCCCCGTCGTTGATCCATTCCGCGAGGATCTCGGGCTTGAGGCGGGCTGCGAGGGGGGCGTCGGCGGGGTTCGTGAATTCCTCCGGCACGAAGGCCCCGAGAAATTTCGCGCGGGCCGTGTCATCGGAGAGCACGGCTTCGACATCCGTGTCGGGCGCCGGCCGGGTGTCGGGAGGAAGGGGATGGCCGGGGGGAAAGAACGTCCGGTTGCCGTCGGAGGTGATGCGGAGATGATCGCGCAAAAGGCGCGCGGCTTCGGCTTTTTCCGTCCTGGTGAGGAGTTCGCACCATTTCCACAGCAGCAGCCATTGGCGGTAGGCGGTGTTGCCGGTACTGCCCGGACGACCGGGGCCGCCGGTCTGGTAGGCGGCGAGAAGGGCGGCGCCGAGCCGGTCGCGGGAGGCCTCCCAGCCGGAGGAAACCGCCTGGGCGCGGTCGGCGGGAGCCGGCGGACGACGCAGATCCTGGGCGGCGCTCCACGCTACGCTGAGAAGAAGGACGCCGCTGCAGAGGGAAAATTTCATCAGCCAAAGAAACCGCGTTTTTTGCTTTCGCGCAGGAGATTTTCGAAGCGGGTCTTGTCGCGGGCGTTGGCGATGGCTTCCTCCTTGCTGATGAGGCGGTTCAGATAGAGGTCGGTGAGCGAATCGTCGAAGGTGTGCATGCCGTCCTTGTGCCCGATTTCCAGCAGGCCGGCGATCTGCTCCCAGCGCCGTTCGCGGATGGCGGCCCGCACGCCGGTGTTGGCGATGAGAACTTCCGTGGCCAGATGGCGCGTGCCGCCGTCCTCGCTCGGAAGGAGACGCTGGGAAATGATGGCCTCCAGCGCATTGGCCAGCTGGGCGATGATCTGCGGCTGCTGGGCGGGCGGGAAGGCGTCGACGATGCGGTCAATGGCCTTGGGGGCGTCGATGGTGTGCAGGGTGCCGAGCACGAGGTGTCCGGTTTCGGCGGCAGTCACAGCGGCGCTCACCGTTTCGGGATCGCGAAGCTCCCCCACAAAGATCACGTCCGGATCCTGGCGCAGCGCGTGGCGGAGCGCCTCGGCGAAGGAATGGGTGTCGCTGCCGACCTCGCGTTGTTTGATGACGCTTCGCGCATTGGGAAAGATGAATTCGATGGGATCCTCGATGGTGACGATGACTCCGGCGCGCCGTTCGCTGATGTATTTGATCATGGCGGCGAGGGTGGTGCTTTTGCCCGAGCCGGTGATGCCGGTGACGAGGACCAGTCCGCGCTGAAGCTCGCAGATGGGGAAAATGGACGGGCGGTGGCCCAGGGTGGACAGATCGGGGATGTGATGGGGAATGTACCGAAAAGCGCCCTCGAGTGCGCCGCGGCAATAATGGGCGTTGCCGCGGAAGCGGCCGACGGTTTCGATCTGGAGGGCAAAGTCGAGTTCCCATTCCTGCTCGAGCCGCGAGCGCTGGCTCTCGGTCAGCACGCTCAGCATCATGTCGCGGCATCCTTCGGTGCCGAGGGGTTCCGTTCCGACGGGGGTCAGTTCGCCATTGATGCGCAGAAGCGGCGGGGCGTCGGCGGTGAGGTGGATGTCGGAGGCTCCCCGGCGGACGGAGTCGGCGAGAAGTTGGACGAGGTCGATGGGAGGCATGGTGTCAACGGCGGGTGGCCTGGGAGGAGGAACTGATTCCCCGCAGCATGCGGTGCAGCTCCTGGGGATTGTCCACGCCGGCGACCGCCTCTTCCTCGGAGATGCGACCGGACTTCACGAGGGCGGCGATGGACGAGGGGAAATTGCAGGCCTGACGCGGATCGGAGCGCGTTATCTGGTCGGAGAGCTCGGGAATTTTGCCGTCGGCGACCAGCTTTCGCATCACGCCCACGTTGGTGAAATATTCGGTGGCCAGTGCCAGACCGCCGTCCAGGGCGGGGATCAGGCGCTGACAAAGGATGCCCAGCAGCTGAGTGGACAGTGTGCGCCGGACCGCCTCGCGCTCGGCGGGGGGAAAAATGATCTGCAGCCTTTCGACGGCGTCTCCGGAATTTGAGGCATGCAGGGTGGCCAGCACAAGGTGGCCGGTTTCCGAGGCCTGGAGGGCGGTGGCGGCCGTGTCCGCATCGCGGATTTCGCCGACAAAAATCACGTCGGGATCCTGGCGCAGCGAACGGCGCAGTCCTTCGGCGAAGCTGGGGGTGTCGATCCCGACCTCCCTCTGGGTGAAAAGGCACGACCGGCCGGTGAACAGGTATTCGATCGGATCCTCGATGGTCACGACGTGCCGGGCGAGATGTCGGTTCATCCATTCGAGGGCGGCGGCGAGGGTGGTGCTCTTGCCGGATCCGGTGGGGCCGCAGACGAGGACGATGCCGGACTTGCGGCCGCACCACTCGCGGAGCACGTCGGAAGGGACGCCCAGGGTCTCGAGATCCGGGATGTCGCTGCGGATGCGCCGCAGCACGGCGGCGCGCGCGCCGGTCTGGCGAAGCAGGTTCACCCGGAAACGCACACCCTGCGCGGAAGTGAGGCTCGTGTCGAAGTCCGTCGTCTCCGCCGAGGCGCGGCAGGCGGACCAGAGGTCGTCGAAAAACGCACCGGTGAGCGGGGCGGCGTCGGCGGTGGTGAGGGTGCCGTTCAGGCGGAACCGGGGGGGCTGACCCTCGTGCAAAAGCAGGTCCGAGGCGCCGTATTCAACAGCTGCGGCGCACAGCGTTTCCATTTCCGGGGAAAGAGCCATTGACGGAAATCTACTTCAAAGTATGCCCGGTCAAAGTCAATCCCCGACGCGGCCGGTGCTTTTGGCGTAGGCCCGCCAGATTTCCCCGGCGTCGCGCGGGAAAAAATCGTCGTGCAATTGCAGGAGTCCCTGTTGGTGCAGGGCGGAGCGCAGGAGGTCCGTCTCCGCGGTTCCGCAAATCCAGGTGAGGGCCTTGCGCACGCGTTCGTTCGGGCCCGCCCCCGGCAATTCCCGGAGAAGACGCCAGCCGTCGGCGACGGGCAGCGAGGGCAGGAGGGTGTTGACGGTGATTTCGCGCGCGCGTTCCGCGCCGATCAGCGCGGCCGGACGCGGCAACGGATGGCCGGCGACACTGTAATGAAAACTCCAGTAGCCATGACCGAGTCCGGTGAGGATGCCTTCAAAATCGTCAGGGTCCTTGCATCGGGCGAGGCGGCGGAACGAACGCGCCACGGCGGCCAGCGCCCCCATGCGGCGGTGGGGATGGTTGGCGGGCCGGACGGCGGTGAATTTCCAGGCGGAGTCCGCCAGAATGAGACGCGCTTCGCCGTCGCGAATCGTCCACCAGTTTTCCCAGAGTTCGCGAAGATACCTCCGCGCCGCCTCATCGCCGCGGGTGAAATCCTCCGCGCGCAGAAATCCGGCCAGTCCGAAAAGGAGGGCCTCGCCGGTGCGGGCCATGGCCCGGTCCAACCCCGCCCGCTGGGCGACCAGCAGGAAGGGGATCTTGTTGTTTTTGTAACCGAGGCCGGTCGCGATGCCCTGAAAAAGCGCGTCGCCGGCTCCGCACAGCCGCACGCTCCGCTGAAAACGCTCCGCCTTGCGGTGAAAACGAAATTGCGCGGCGGCTTCAATCAGGGTGCGGGCCGCCGCCCCGTCGAGTCCCCGGTCGGGCAGGGCGGCGCGGGGGCGCGCCGCGGCGGCGGGGGTGAGGCACACCTGGGTGACCGCGCGGTGGTCGGACGTCCGGGTGAAAAACCGTCGGGGACCGCGGCGGCGGAACAGGTGGAGGACGACGCGGTTGTAATGCGGATTGCGGGAGTGTCCGTGGTTTTCCCAGTCGCGCACGTCGGGATCGACCTCGATGTCCCCGGTGTGCTCCACACCGTCGATGCGAACCCGGGCGCCGCAAAAATCGGGTCCGGGCTCCCGGTTCCAGGAGCCGAAATGAACCACCTCCACCGTTTCGCCGTCCTCCCCCCGCCAGGCGATGCCGCAATCGCCGGCGTAAATGCGGGCCTGCAATTCCAGTTCGGACAGACGTTCCCGGGAGGGAGGACCCTCGTGCACCGTGGGGGCGCCCACGGCAGCCAGGGTTTCCCGGTAACGATCCGCCGGTGTCATTTTTTGGGCGCGGGTTTTGGTGAGGCGGAGGGGGTTGGCGTGGGCGGCGGCGGGAACAACCGGAGGGTGATTTCGGCGAGGAGCGCGGCCTGTTCCGGGCCGGGGGCGGCGGCGCGTTCGGCGAGCAGGAGGGAACGGAGTTCGGACCGGCTTTTCGTGGCCTGGAGGAGGCCGATTTTTTCCAGGATCAGGCGAAAGCGAACCAGCGGTTTGTTGTCCATGGACAGGGCCCGGTTGACGGAAGCGAGGGCGGCGGGAAGTTCCCCGGCGTCGGCCTGGGCGGCCCCGAGCGCTTCGAGGAACATGCTGTTTCCGGTCTTGCGGGCCGCCGCCTCGAGGGCTGGCGCGGCTTTCACCACGTTGCCGTCGGCGGCCAGCACGATGTCCCGGTACCGCTGCCAGCTGGTGGACCTGCCGGTCGATCCCAGGGAGCTCCATGCGGCGTAGGGACGGTAAAGCGGGTCGCCGAGGGACACATTCATCCAGGAGACCGCACGCAGCGCGCAGTAGGCGCTTTCCGCGAAGGTGAAACCGCTCATCAGGCGGTCCTGCAGGACGTCGAGATTGGTGGTGAAGGAAAGATAGGGTTCGTAAACATTGCCCACGGTGACCGCGGCCCCGCGTTCCAGCAGCGGTCCGCACCAGCCGGAGGCGGGATTGCGGAGGGTGGCCGCGCTGAAGGAATGGATGTGCACGGCAATCGCCCCGGGGCGAAAACGGAACGTCGGATCCGCAAAGGGGCCGTTGACCGATCCGGTATACCATCCGTAATAGACGGCCGCGTCGGTGACGGGGTACCCGGCGGGCAGCGTTTCCGGCGCCTTGTCCCACAATACGGGAATGCCCTTCTGGCGCATCTCGTTGGCCAGGTTGGAGAGCCATTTGTCCCCTTCCGCGTGGCCCCCGGAGGTGATGCCGCGCGAATCCACGTAGGCCCAGCCCCAGAGCCCGTCGCGTTCGGCGGCGATGGCGGTGTCGATCATGTTCCTCACCGTCGCCTCGCTGGGGGCGTCCAGACGGCACACCAGGAGCAGCGCCGGATCGATGGGGGCGTCCAGGATCGGTGTGAAGCGGCGGTAGTAGGGATTTGACAGCAAACCGGCGGGGGGAAGCGGGCCCAGGCCCAGAATGGCGAGCTCGCTGTCCACCGAAGCTTCGTCATGGCCGGCGATTTGCGGGGGTTGGTCGGTGCGGGGGATGACGTCGGGCCCGTCCGAGCGGATTTTCAGCGGCACGCCCTTGATGAGCGCCACAAAACGGACCTTTGTGGCCGTGACCCGCTTGCCCGAGAGGGTCCACCAGCCGCGTCGCGCAAAGATGTCCGTCACCGGAACGGCGATGGTGGCCTGGTATTCCGCCCGGCTGATTTCCTCCGTGGCGGGGGTGTTCAGCCCCACCAGGTGGTCGTCGGGAATGGACCGCCGGCTCGCATAATATTTCGCCAGCGCCGTCGAAGTGGGGTCCGACGCATTGTAAATGACCACGGTGGCATCGGACTCCGGCGAGGCCAGCGCCCAGCCCGCGGCGATGAGAACGGCCAGAACCGAAAGGCTAAATTTCAAAACGCAATCCATCATAGGCCAGCCGGATGTGATCCGGCAATTCCCGTTCGGTTTCCTCGTGGCCAAGGTCGTGGCACATGTGGGTGAAATAGACCCGGCGGGCCCCGATGCGTTCCGCCGCCTCGGTGGCCATGGACAGGGACATGTGGGTTTTGTGCGGGGCATGGCGCAGGGCATCGAGGATCACCGTATCCACACCCCGGGCGGCCTCGGCGGCCGCTTCCGGGACCTCGGCGCAATCCGTGAAGTAGGCCAGGAGTTTTTTTCCACCCCGGCAGAAAACCAGTCCGGTCGTCACCATGCGCCCGTGCGGCAGATCCACCGGCACCACCTCCGTGCCGCCCAGCCGGAACGGTCCGTCGAAAACCATGGGCTGCGGACGGATGTAGTTGCGGTAGGCGAATTCATTGCCGAAGGCGTATTGAAAGACGCGGCGCAGGTCGTTCATGGTCCGCTCCGCCGCATAAACGGGCATGACCTTGTCCTCCATCTCGCAGAAGCGGCGCAGGTCGTCGAAGCCCAGGATGTGGTCGGTGTGCGAATGGGTGTACACCACCGCGTCGAGGCGGGTGACGCCTTCGCGCAGGCACTGGGTGCGAAAATCCGGCGGCGTGTCCACCTGGATGACCATTTCCGGCGTGCGGATGTGGATGGACGCGCGCAACCGCCGGTCGCGCGGATCGCTGGAAGTGCAGACACGGCATTGACAGCCGATCATGGGCACGCCATGCGAAGTGCCCGTGCCAAAAAATGTAACTTCCAACTCCCGCATCGCGCCGAGTTCATGCCATAGTCCGCGCATGTCCGCAACGCTCGCCTCCCTGCGCATTCGCAATCTCGCCCTGGTCGAGGATGTGCTCTGGGAACCCCGGCCGGGCTTCACGGCCGTCACCGGCGAAACCGGCGCGGGCAAGTCCGTCATTCTCGGCGCGCTGACCCTCCTGCTCGGCGAACGCGCCGACAAGTCCCTCATCCGCTCCGGTGCGGACACCTGCACGGTCGAGGCGGTTTTTGAAAATGTCACCGATCCCGCCCTCACCGCCCTGCTCGAGGAACACGGGGCCGAACCCTGCGAGGAGGGCCGCCTGCTCGTCAAACGCACCCTTCCGGCCGAGGGGACGGGGCGGCAGTTTGTCAACGGTTCCCCCTGCACGCTGGCGCTTCTGCGGGCGCTCGGGGACCGCCTGGTGGATTTGCACGGACCACACGATCACCAGAGCCTTTTTTNNCGCGACCAGCAGACCCGGCTGTTGGACCGCTTCGCCGGCAGCGAGGATTTGCGGGCCGAAGTGGCCGAGGCGCGCCGGACGCTGATNCGTCTTGAGGAGGAAAAGGCCGCCATTCTCAGCGGTGAACAGGCCATCGCGCGGGAAATCGACCTGCTGGCCCATCAGACGGAGGAGATCGAGGCGGCCGCCCTCCGGCCCGGGGAGGAGGAAGCCCTGCTGGCGCGGCAACGGGCGGCGGCCAATTCCCAGCGCATCGGGGAACTGTGCGCCCGGATGGCGGCGGCGGTTTCCGAGGACGAAAACTCGCTCACCTCGCAGCTGGGCGAGTTGTCCCGGCTGGCCCGGGAGCTGACCCGCCTGGATCCCGCGTCGGAACCGGTCTCCGCCGCCTGCGAGGCGGCCTTTGCCGCCGCCGACGACCTGGCCCGCGCCGTGGCGCATTATTCCTCGTCCCTCGAATCCGGTCCGGCCAACCTCGAGGAAATCGAAGCCCGTCTCGATGTGCTCCAGACCCTCAAGCGAAAATACGGAAACACCCTGGAGGCCGTGCTGGCGTATCATGCCGAGGCCGCGGAAAAGCTGGCCGCGCTGCGCGCCCGGACGGAACGGCGCGATACGCTCGACGCCGACATCGCCGCCGCCGGGAAAACCCTCCGGGACCGCGGGAAAAAACTCACCGCCGCCCGCGCCGCCGCCGCGAAGAAACTTGCCGAGAAGGTCCGGGCGGGACTCAAGGACCTCGGCTTTGCCAAATCCGAATTTTCCGTCGCGCTGGAATCCCACGAAACTCCCGTCGCGCATGGTTTCGAGACGGCCGAATTTCAGTTTTCTCCCAATCCCGGCGAACCCGCGCGTCCCCTTAGGGCCATCGCCTCCAGCGGGGAAATCTCCCGCGTGATGCTGGCCCTCAAGAGGGCGCTGGCCGACCAGGACGACGTGCCGGTGCTCATTTTCGACGAAATCGACGCGAATGTGGGCGGGGAGATCGCCGCGAAGGTCGGACAGAAGATGCGCGAGCTCGGACGTTCCCGTCAGGTGCTCTGCATCACCCACCTCCCGCAGGTGGCCGCCTGCGCCGCCAGTCATTTTGTGGTGAGCAAGGAGGTCCGGGACAACCGCACCCGCACCCGGCTCGACGAAACCACCGGCCGGTCCCGCGAGGAGGAAATCGCCCGCATGCTCGGCGGAAAATCCGACTCCGCCCTGGCCCACGCGCGGGCGTTGCTCAAGACCGGATAGCAGGCTCCGGTCCGGGAAAAATCCCGTGCAACGGCGTGCCTCAGGACGTCCCGGAATTTCCTTTGCTTCCCGGAGGCGTTTCGCGATTTATCCTCCTCCATGCCCCACGATCCTTCACCCACTCGCTACGAAGTTCTGCCCTATCGCCGTTGCGGGCGGAGCGGGCTCAAACTTCCCGCGCTTTCCCTCGGCCTCTGGCACAACTTTGGCGACGTCGACAATCAGGACACCGCCCGGGACATGATCCTGCGCGCCTTTGATCTGGGCATCACCCATTTCGACCTCGCCAACAACTACGGGCCGCCGCCCGGCAGTGCGGAGAGAAACTTCGGGCGGGTCCTCCGTGAAGACCTCGCCGGTCATCGCGACGAACTGATCATTTCCACCAAGGCCGGCTACGGCATGTGGCCCGGACCCTACGGGGAGTGGGGCTCGCGCAAATATCTCCTCGCCAGCCTGGACCAAAGCCTCAGGCGTCTCGGGGTCGAATACGTCGACATTTTTTACAGTCACCGCTTCGACCCGGAAACCCCCCTTGAGGAAACGATGGGAGCGCTTGCCCACGCGGTGCGTTCCGGCAAGGCCCTCTACGCCGGCATTTCCTCCTACGGTCCGGAGGCGACCCGCGAGGCGGCCCGTTTGCTTCGCGAAATGGGCGTGCCGCTGCTCATTCACCAGCCGTGCTACCACATGTTCGACCGCTGGATCGAAACGGAGAAACTCCCGACCGTCCTCGAGGAGGTCGGCGCGGGCGCCATTGCCTTCTGTCCGCTGGCGCAGGGATTGCTGACCTCGCGCTACCTGAACGAGATTCCCGCCGATTCCCGCGTCGCCAAGGAACATGGATTCCTCAAAAGGGACGCCCTCACCGGGGAACGTCTCGCCAAGATCCGGGCGCTCAACGCAATCGCCCGGGCGCGCGGGCAGTCCCTGGCCCAGATGGCGATTGCCTGGGTGTTGCGCCTGCCGGTCATGGCCTCCGCGCTCATCGGAGCCAGCCGGGTGAGCCAGATCGAGGAAAACGTGAAGGCCGTGGAAAACCTCGGGTTTTCGGACGCGGAACTCAATGAGATCGAAAACATTTTGCGTTCGGTGTAGAACGTCGCCGAACCAAAAATGTTCCGGACACCTTCCCTCGGGCCATCGGGGGAAGGGCGTCCCATCCGTCCCGTTTGTGAAACCGTTCGTACTTTGTCTCCTTCTTGCCGTCACCGCCTACGGGCAAAAAAATCCGCCGACCGCCAAGGCGGCCCGACTGGAGGCGTTTCCGCCCGACTCCGACGAACGCAGGGAAATGACGCGTGTGCAGATTCTCCTCGACCAGGCGAATTTCCGTCCGGGCAAAATCGACGGCATGGGCGGGGAATTCACACAACGGGCCGCCGACCGGTACGCCCTGGTCCACGGGCTGCCGCCCGGGTCCCTCCTTGACACCGGTTCGATTCCCGAACCCTACACCACGCACACCGTCACGGAGGAGGACCTGAAATGGGTGGGTCCCACCGCCTCCACCCCGCCGGAGCAGGCCAAGCTCAAGCGCATGCCGTATGCCAGCGTCTGGGAGGCGGTGGCGGAGATGTATCATTGCGACCTCAGGTTTTTGAAGGACCTCAACCCGGGTCTCTCCGATCCGGAACCCGGCACCGTCCTGCGCGTGCCGAATGTGGCGCCGTTTCGCATGAGCGACGTCGAGGCCCTGGCCAAAAAGCGCAATGGGGAGGCGCTGGCCCGCAAGGCGGCGGAAAAGGCCGGCGAACCCGTTCCTCCCGCGCCCACGCCGTCGCACCGGCTGGTCCTCCTCCGCGACCAGCGGATCCTCGAGGTCTACGACCTGGAGGACAAACTGGTGGCGAGTTTTCCCTGCACCCCGGGGTCGTCCGCCATTCCCGTCCCCGAAGGCACCTGGAAGGTTGTGAACAACGTCCTCCTGCCCACGTTTCGCTATGACAAATCGGTGCTGAAAAGCGGCGTGCCGAGCGACGAGGCGTATCTCATTCCGCCCGGGCCGAACAATTACGTCGGCATCGTCTGGATGGGCATCAACCGGCGCAGCGTCGGGATGCACGGCACCAACCATCCGGATCAGATTGGACGCAACCAATCCAGCGGCTGCATCCGGCTCGCCAACTGGGACGCCTTCCTGCTGTGCCAGATGGCGGTGAAGGGAACCCCGCTGGAGGTGCGGTAGGTCCTTTTTTCATAAAATCGGGACTGATGTGCGTGTGGCCCCGGTTCCCCGGGCCAGGGCGTCCCTCCGGCGACGCTTTCCGACGGTCCGGGGTGGAAATTCCCCGCCGTCCGGCGTAAATCAGGGAAAAATGGATCTGCTTTCGCTCACCAGGGACGAATTGTCCGACGAAATCGAAAAGCTCGGGGAACCGCGCTATCGGGCCGGACAGCTCTGCGAGTGGATCTACAAAAAGCGGGTGACGGATTTTTCCGCCATGACGAACATGCCGGCGGCTCTGCGGTCCCGGCTGGCCGAAGTGTTTCATCTGCGTCCGCTGGAAAAGGTGCGTGAAACCGGCTCGAAGGATACCACCCGCAAGTTTCTTTTCCGGCTGGCTGACGGCCAGATGGTCGAAACGGTGCTCATTCCCGCCTCGCCGGCGCTTTACGGCGAACGCTCGGACCGGCGGACGATCTGCATTTCCAGCCAGGTCGGATGCGCCTACGGGTGCAAATTCTGCGCCAGCGGACTCGACGGATGGAAACGCCATCTCTCGGCGGGGGAAATCGTGGCGCAGTTCCTCGCCGTGGAGGCCCTGAGCGGCGAAAAAATCAGCAACATCGTCTTCATGGGCATGGGCGAGCCGTTCGCCAATTACGACAACCTCATGCGGGCCATCGGCATCATCAACGCGCCGTGGGGGATCGGGCTCGGCGCGCGGCACATCACCGTTTCCACCAGCGGGGTGGTGCCCCGCATCCGGGACTTTGCGGATCAGCCGCTCCAGATCCGGCTCGCCATTTCGCTGCACGGTGCCACGGACGAGGTGCGCGGACAGATCATGCCGGTCAATCGCAAATACCCCCTGGCCGAACTCCTCCAGGCCTGCGAACACTACGCCTCCCGCAAGAAGCAGTACCTCACCTTCGAGTACATCCTCATCAACGGCCTCAACGACTCCGAGGAACAGGCCCGCCTCCTGGCCGGTCATGCCCGGAGACTGCATGCCAAGGTCAATCTCATCCCCTACAACACCGTGGAGGGACTGCCCTGGGAGCGCCCGCCCCAGCCCGTGCAGGAACGGTTTTTGGACATCCTGACCAACCGGGGCGTTCAGGCCACCCTCCGGCGGGAAAAGGGCCACGATATCGCCGCGGCCTGCGGCCAATTACGGCTGCAGTCCCTGCGGGAAAAATCCGTTGCGCCCCCGGGCGTCGTGCAGTAAGGGTTTCCCGATGGCCGACGATGATTTTGATACGCCGGAAGTCTGGGACGAGTATCAATGGGAGAAATTCCTCCAGCAGCAGGACCGGAACACGGAAAAATACTTCGGCCTGTTGGAAAAATACATCGACGATCCGGACCGGGACAAAATCATCGCCCGCGAAATGGGCTGGGAGTCCTTCGATGAGGACCGGGATGCCGAGTGGGACGAGGAGGCCGGCACTCTCTGCGAGGAGGAACTGGGCCAGTCCGACGAGATGGAGGACGAGGATTCCGACTCGGACTTCGAGGAGTTTTCCCGTTCGCCGATTTATCAGGACACCCTGAAGCTCCATACCTGGATCAACGCCTGGCTGGATCGTGATGCCGGGCTCAAGGACCATCCGGAAGCCGTGCGGCTGGCCACCCGGTCGGCCGTCTGCGGAGCCAAGCTGGCCGCCGCGCTCTGCGGGGACGATCATACCGAAATCGGCATGACCATTGCCTACCTCAAGCGGGGGCTGAAGGCGGCCAATGACGCCCTCGATGCCGGCGCCGCCCTGGCCGCCGAAGGGCACCTGACCGGCCGGCAGCGCGCCGCGCTGAACAAATTGATTTTCCGTGTGCGGGATCGGATTGTCGATCTCATGAGCGAATACCGGGCCGAGTGGCGCAAACGGTACGGAAATTCCTGAATAAAGTCCCCTCCCGGCGCGTCCTAGAGAATGGGTGAGCTCCCCGACGAGGCCGCTTTGGTGGCGAGGGCCCGACAGGGCGATACCAGGGCCTTTGACGAGTTGATCACCCGCCATCGGGAGAAAATTTACATGCACGCCTATCACATGCTCCGCAGCGAGGACGACGCGGTCGAGATCGCGCAGGAGACGTTTATCCGGGCGTGGAAATCGTTGTCCCGTTTTGACGGCAAGGCCGCCCTTTCGAGCTGGCTGTATCGCATCGCCACCAATGCGGTGATCGATCTGTGCCGCCGCCGCCGGAGTCACCCCGAAGTCGAGGTGGACGTCGGACCGATGAAGGTGGACCCCGCCTCGCAAACCACCCCCCACCGCGGCGAGGTGCCCGGTGCGAGCGTCGACCGGGCGGAAATCCGCCGGCGCATTGAAGCCGCCCTGCTCCAGCTCAGCCCCGAGCACCGCGCGGTGGTTGTCCTGAAGGAACTCGAGGACCTCAGCTACGAAGAGATCGCCGCCCGGGTGGGATGTTCGCTGGGCACCGTGATGTCCCGGCTGCATTACGCGCGAAAGCATCTGCAAACCCTCCTCCGAGACCTCCATGAAGAACTCTGACGATCGCGAATGGGAAAAGACCCGGAACCTCCTCCGGGAGCACCTCACCGTGCCGCCGCTGACGAATCCCGATTTCATCAATAGCCGGGTGTTGGAGGCGATTGAACGGGAGGAACGTCCCCGTCCCGCCGCCTCCGGCTGGTCCCTGCGGTGGTTGTTCTGGTCGGGGGCCACCGCCCTGTTGATGGCCGGGTTGCTGACGGCCGTCCTGATGCCCCGGGAATTCGGGCTGCGCAGTCACGACGAATTCATTTCCCAGGTGATCAGCGCGCGGGCGGAGATGCCCCAGCTCTCGGTCACGGGGTTCCAGGTGCCCGACGGACGCGGCGTGGTGCTTTGGATGGAGGGCGTCGACTACATTCCCGCCGGGGAGGGCGTGCGATGAAGCGGCTCCTGGTCGCGCTGCTCTGGATGTCCGCGGCGGGCCTGCAGGCGGGCGACCGGATCTGGAGCGCCCTCGTCCTGGCCACCAATGAAAATCCCCCCCGGCCGGTTCCGGCCAATCTCGAGGATTTCGCACCCACCATTCGCAGGGTTTTCGGATACAATTCGCTGTATCTGCTCGGGGAGAAAAAACGGAATCTGGTGACCGGTGCCGAGGAATGGCTGGTGCCGAGCAAGGCGTTTTTTTTCAAGGTGCAGGTGCTCGGGAAAAAACCGACCTGCTACGAGCTTCAGATCGAGCTCTACCGCGGCCAGAAGCTGCTCGTGACCTCCCACACCCGGCTGGCCAGGGATGCGCCCCTGTACATCCGGGGACCGCAATGGGGCGGGGGCCAGTTGGTGCTTCTGCTTGAGGTGCAGTGAGCGCCGCGGGGCCTGCGAAATTTCGTGCGCAGCGCGGGCGGTGCTGACACAGTGAATCGATGCTTGATGCCGCCCAACAAGCCTCCCGCGACCAGTTTGAGAAGCAGAGCGACCGTTACGGCAAGTCCCACATTCTCGCGGACACGCAGGATGTGGCGGCCGGGCTGGCCGGGCTGGAATTTCCCGGGGGCGCCACGGCGCTCGATGTGGCGACCGGCGGCGGGCACACCGCCGTTTATGTGGCCGGTCACGGACTGAAGGTGACGGCCGCCGACATTTCCCCCGCCATGTTGGCCAATGCGCGCAAGCTGGCGGAGGAAAAGGGGCTTTCCCTCGAGACCTGTCTGCACGAGGCGGAAAAGTTTCCCCACCCGGACGCCGCCTTTGACCTCGTGACCTGCCGGGTGGCGGCGCATCATTTCAGCGACCGCGAGGCCTTCCTGCGCGAAACGCATCGGGTGCTCAGGCCGGGCGGGTATTTTCTCCTCATCGACGGCAGCGTGCCCGACGGGGAACCGGAGGCGGAGGAATGGATCCATCAGGTGGAAAAACTCCGCGATCCGAGTCATGGACGGTTCCTTTCGCCCTCCGCCTGGAGCGCGCTCTGCGCCGCCGCCGGCCTGGAGGTGAGGCGGTGCGGGACGCATCCCTTCAAACAGCCGGATCTGGAGTGGTATTTTCACACCGCCGACACCAGTCCGGAAAATCGCGAAAAAGTGCGCGCCCTGATCGCCGGGGCGCCCGGGGCCGCGCGCCGGGTTTTCTCCATCGCCACCGAGGAGGGACGGATCGTCTGGTGGTGGCCGCGCTTGACGCTGCTGGCACAAAAACCTCGCGGATAGGGTCCAAACGCGGGCGGTGCCTTCCGTTCCGGCAACCAAGGTGTTGCCGCACCGCCGGCTTCCGAGAATACTGCGGGCATGACGCCGGGTTTGGATCAGCAGGCAAACAAGAAGGCATTGGAGATCAATCTCGATCCCAAAATCTACGGGGTCTTTGCGGAGATCGGCGCCGGACAGGAGGTCGCGCGGCGGTTTTTTTCCGTGGGCCGGGCCGCCGGCACGGTGGCCAAGACCATTTCGGCCTACGACATGTCGTTCAGCGATGCGATTTACGGCGCGAGCGGGCGGTATGTCAGCCGCGCGCGCCTCGACAGCATGCTCCGGCATGAATTTGACCTGATCGTCGAGCGTCTCGATCCGAAGGTCGGTGCCGAACGCACGTTTTTTGCCTTTGCCGACACGGTGGCGGCGCGCAGCTTCCGCCGGCACGAGGAATCCCACGGCTGGATGGGCATCCGTTTTCAGGCCGAACCCCGCGCCCCGGTCAACGACATCATCATCCACGTGCGCATGCTGGATCCCCACAACCTCCAGCAGCAGGAGGCGCTGGGCATCGTGGGGGTGAATCTCATCCACGCGGCGTTTTATCTTTCGCACGATCCCAAGGCGATTATCGGCGCGCTGCTCGACGATCTCGCCCCGGGCCGCATCGAGGTGGACATGATCCGCTTCAGCGGGCCGAAATTTGTCGAGGTCGACAATCGCATCATGGCCCTGGAGCTGGTCCTTCAGGGCCTCACCAAGGCCGCGCTCTTTCGGGCGGACGGCGAGGTGGTCAATGCCGCCGACGCCTTTTACAAAAAACCCCTGCTTGTCGAACGCGGCAGTTTCCGGCCGGTGACTCTGGTCACCAACGACATGCTCGACTGCGCCCGGGCCCTGTTCCTCCGGGAGGAGGCGGTGAAGGATCAGGAGCCGGAAATTCTCATGGAGATGACCATGAAAAATCTCCTCGCCCACGGGGAGCTCGACCTGCGCGACTTCCTGAACCGCGTGGACATGCTCGGCACCATCGGCCGCACGGTGTTGATCTCCAATTACGGGGAATACCACCGCCTGGTGAACTACCTCACGCGCTACACCGACGCGATGGTGGGGCTGCCGCTTGGCGTGCCGGCCATGGCGGAAATTTTCGACGAACAATATTACCGCGACCTCGAGGGCGGCATCCTGGAGGGCCTGGGACGCCTCTTCAAAAACGGGGTCAAGTTGTACGTCTACCCGCTGCTCAAGCCGGACGGCGAACTGGTCACCGCGCACAACTTCCGCGTCGCGCCGCATCTGCGGCATCTTTACACCCACCTCCTGGAAAACGGCTTCATCGAGGCGCTGGAAAACTATCATCCGGAATATCTCACCATCCGCGCGCCGGAGGTGCTGGCCCTCATCCGCGCCGGGGATCCCGCCTGGCAGAAGATGGTTTCCCCCCAGGTCGCCGAGATTATCAAACAACGCCGGCTTTTTGGTCATCCGTGAAGAAGGGAAGGCGAAAAGGTTCCCGCGGACGGCGGGGCGACCCGCAGGGGACTCCCCGCGCTTCTATTCCACCCCGACCTTCCCAACCCGCCGTCGCCTGGCTGGCCTTTGCGGTCGGCCTGTTCTCCTTTCTGCTTTACCTGCCGTCACTCCGGTCCGGGTTTGTGTACGACGCCCAGGCGCAAATCGTCATCGACGACTATCTGCACGACCGCTCCCATTTTGCCGACGTCCTGAGCTTCCGTGTTCTTGCCCAGGATGTCCTCGACGGCACCCGTCCGATGCAACTGCTCTCCCTCATGGTGGACGCGCTCTTCTGGGGGAAAAATCCCTTCGGGTACCACCTCACCAGCAACTTGCTGCACGCCGCCAATGCCGCGCTGCTTTTTTTGCTGCTGGCGCGGCTGGGTCCGGGCAACTCCGCGGCGCGTTGGACTGCGGCGCTGGCGGCCCTGGTGTTTGCGGCGCATCCCGTGCTGGTCGAGCCGGTGGCGGAGGTGAGTTCGCGCGAGGACGTGCTGGCCACGTTCTTTCTGCTGCTTTCGCTGTTGCTCGCCTTCCGATGGGTCAATGACAAGGCCGGGGTCTGGACCCTGGCGGGATGTCTGGCCGCCGTGCCGCTGGCCTGCGCCTCCAAGGAAACCGGCGTCGCCGCCCCGTTTCTCCTTCTGGGGTGCGGACTGCTTTTCCGCGGGGAAACCCCGCTGCGGCGTTGGCTGGCGGTGTCCGGTGGGGCGCTGGCACTCGCGGGCCTTTTCTTTGCGGCGCGGTTTGCGCTGCAGCCCGACGAGTCGGAGATTTTTCTCCACAAGCCGGCCTATCTCGGCGGCTCCCTGAAAACGGTCTTTCTGATCCAGCCTTACATCTGGGCGTTTCAGATCCGGTCGCTTTTTTGGCCGACGGGACTGTCCGCGGATTATGTCGCCCAGAATGTTCGTGCGCTTTCCACGGCGGCCATGGTCGCCATCCTTGCGGTGTTTTTGCTCGCCCAGGGACTCGCCGCATGGAAGAGCCGGATCGCGGCCTTGGGCCTGGCGATGTTCTGGCTCGGACTGGCGCCGGTTTCGAATTTCATTCCCATCTATCGTCCGGTGGCCGACCGTTACCTTTATCTGCCGATGGCGGGGCTGGCGATGACCCTGTGCGGCGTGCTCCTCTTCACCCTCCGATGGCGCAGGGTGCATGCCGTCCTGCTGGCGGTTGCCGTCTGCGGAATCGGGGTTCTGGCCGGCATGACGGTGCGGCGGGAGGAGGTGTTTGCCAATTCCCTGAATCTCTGGACCGATGCCTTTGCGAAGTCGCCCCATTCCGATACGGCGGCCAACAATCTGGCTTATGCCCTGCTCGAGGAGGGAAACTACACCGAGGCCCTGAAGGTCTTTGACAAGGCGGTCCGACTCACCCGGGGGAAAAAGCCCAACGTCTGGGCTGGTGCCGCGGTGACGCTGGAAAAATTGGGCCGGCCCGCCGACGCCGAGGCGGCCTTGGATCAGGCGATCGGGCTGGAGGAAATTTACGCGGACCCCGACCGCGTGGTGAAATCGATGCTGGTGACGCAGGAACAGGCGGACGTCCTGCGTGCGATCCTGCGGCGGAAGGCGCTCCGGTCGGTCCCCGCGGACGGGGCGCCCGGACCGTAAGGGTCCGCCTCAGATGTAGTTGGCCCGCAGCATCTCCGCCGCGCCTTCGTCGAGTTGCTCGCGGGCGCGCACTTCGTTGAAGCGGTCGATGAGATCCTCCGGACGAAGGCGTTTTTTTTCCGCCCCGCGAAAATCGTGGAGCACCTGACCGCGGTTCATCATGATGATGCGGTCGCCGAGACTGACGGCCTGCTGCATGGAGTGGGTGACCATGAGAGTCGTGAGGCGGTCGCGCTGGACCACCTCGTTGGTGAGGGTGATCACCTGGTCGGCGCTCTTGGGATCGAGGGCGGCGGTGTGTTCGTCAAGAAGGAGCAGGTGCGGCTTCAGCCAGGTCGCCATCAGCAGGGTGAGGGCCTGACGCTGACCGCCGGACAGCGACCCGATGGCATTGTCGAGCCGGTCCTCCAGCCCCATGCGCAGACTCGCGATGCGCTCGCGCAGCGGTTTCATCAGGCTGCCGGACAACGCCCAGCCGAGTCCGCGCGCGCGCCCGCGCCGGGTAGCCAGGGCGAAGTTCTCCGCAATCGACATGGACGGCGCGGTGCCGCTGAAGGGATTCTGGAAGACGCGTCCGATCAGGCGGGCCCGGCGGTGTTCCGGCCAGCGCGTGACATCGTGGCCCGCCAGGCGGATGGTGCCCTCGTCGACAAAAAACGAACCCGCCACCGCATTGAGCAGGGTGGATTTTCCGGAGCCGTTCATGCCCAGAACGATGACAAACGAGCCTTCGTCGATCGTCAGGTCGACCCCCTGGAGGGCGCGAACCTCGTTGACCGTGCCGGGATTGAAGGTTTTGCGAATGCCGGTGAGCTCAAGCATGGCAGGGACGGGGTTAACGGGGGGCGGGGCCGGAGAAAGCCGATTTTCGTTTCAGTTTTCCGATCAGTCCCGGCAGGACCAGGGCGGCAAAGACGAAGACGGCGGTGATGAGTTTGAGGTCGTTGGGATCGAGCCCCCAGCGCAGGGCGATGGCGACGAGAAGGCGGAAGAGGATCGAGCCCATGATCGCGCCGACGATGGTCAGGCCGAGACTGCGGGCGCCGGTCAGCGCCTCGCCGATGATCACGCTGGCCAGACCCCACACGATCATGCCGATGCCCATCTGGGCGTCGGCGAAGCCCTGATACTGGGCCAGGAGCGAGCCGGAGAGCGCAACCAGGGCGTTCGACAGGGCCAGCCCAAGCACGATGTACCCCTCCACATTGCCGCCCAGAGCGCGGATCATCTGCGCATTGTCCCCCGTCGCGCGCATGGCCGTTCCCACATGCGTTCGGAAAAAGAGATAAAGCGCCACGCCGGAAACCACCGCGGCCAGCAGGGCGAACACCAGCAGGGCGGCGTCGGAGGCGGTCACCGGCCAGCCCAGGAAATGCACGGTGTCCGTGCCGAGGAGCCGGCGGCCGAAATCCTCCGCGTGGCTGCCGAGCGTGCGCGCCTGCATGAGCGGGACGTTGCTGCGGCCCATGACGTGGAGATTCACCGAATAAAGCGCCGTCATCACCAGAATGCCGGCGAGCAGCGAGTTGATCTTGAACTTGGTATGGAGCACGCCGGTGATGGCGCCGGCCACCGCACCGCCCGCCGCGCCGGCGGCCGTAGCCAGGAACGGATTGGTGCCGTTGACCAGAAGTACGGCGGTGACGGCCGCGCCGAGGGTGATGGAGCCGTCGGTGGTGATGTCCGGCATCTCGAAGATGCGGAAGGAAATGAAAACCCCCATCGCCAGCAGCGAGAGGATCAGTCCGATGGTGAGTGCGCCGAGGAGAAGGGTCATGGGTTCGTCGGTTCAACCGGGGCAATCCAGAGGGCGCCGCGTAGGAATTCGCTCTCGCCGGCGCCGTGGATTTCCCGCGGATCGCAAAGCAGGTGAAGCACCGCCTGCAGGGCGTGGGAGTCAAACAGGCCGGCCACGGATTCGGCGAGATCGATGCGGCCCTTCTGCAAGGGGCGATACGGGAAGGCGGCGGCGTGGAAATGACCCTGCACGGCGCTGTGCGACCGGAGGAGCGTTTGGAACGGCGAGCCTTCGCGGGCGGCGACGCCGACCACCAGGCAGGTGGATTCGCGGAAAACCCGCTCCGCGGAAAAGGACAGCCAGTCCCGGATGCGGGGAAATTCAAAGCGGTCCGGCGAGCCGGGCTCCGTCACCGATTTGCGCAGCGAGGCCCCCACCAGACCGGCGGTTTCGGCGACGGCGACCAGGGCGACGACGGAGGAACCGGCCAGTTCGAGTGCGGTGGCGGCCAGTTCGGAAAGCCCGACCGTCCGCGCCTCCCGGCGCGCGGCAAAACGCGCCAGCAGGGAAAATTTTCCCTCCCCCACCAGTCCCAGCGGGAGATGGCCCTCCGGCACGAGCTGACCTTCGCTGAGGACAAAGTCCGGACGCGCGGAGACGTCCGCCGGCTGAAAGGCGGCGGCGCCGGCAGCGGCCAGAAACTCGCCGAAACGTTTCCGGTTGTCGGCCAGGTCGGATCCCAGCGCGCCGATGCCCACCGCAAACGTCGAGTGGTCGAAACGTCTCAGCGCGGGTTCCGTCGAATCCTGTCCCAGCAGGAACGAAGGGGCGCCCACGGCGGCGAGGCGGAAGGGCGAACGGTCGCAGGAAAAAACCTCATATTCCGCCTGTGTGGAGGTGTGGGCGCGGCCCTTTTCCCCGTCCGGCCCGGTCGCCGTCCCGCCGGAGGCGATCAGCGAACTGATGCCGACCATCTGCAGCACGGAGCGGACGTTGGCCGAGGGATTGCGAATGGCGAGTTCGCCCTTGATGGAAAGGAGTTGTTTGTAGACGCCGAACAGGACGCGCAGTCCGGCCGAGCTGATGTAATCCACCTGCTCCATGTCGAGATGGATGCGGTGTTCGCCGTCCCGCACGGCCCCGGTGAGCGCCTTTTCCACCGTGCCGCACCAACTGGCGTCGAGCCGGCCGGCGAGAGTGATGACGAGAATGTCTCCGGATTTTTGCGAAGTGATTTCCATGGTCTTCCGTCAGGGGGCCGGCGTCATTCGATCACCGTGTCGGCTTCGGTTTTCAGTTCCCCGGGGATGGTCATGCCGGTGGCGCGGGCGTTGGGCAGGCTGACCGTCAGTACCACCCGCGGGGGCAGGATGAACGGAATCGAGGCGGGATTCTCGCCGCGGATGATCCGTTCGATCAGTCCGACCGTGGCCTTGCCGGCGGTGCGGTAGTCGCGCCCCATGGCGACGGCGGCGCCGAGGGGAACCGTGGTGCTGTTGAGGCTGAAAAGGGGTTTGCGCGCCTGGCGGGCGGCCTTGGTTATGGCGGTGAAACCCGCGCTGGAGAGGTTGTCGGAAATCTGCATGACCGCGTCGATGGGACGCGACACCAGCGAAAGGGCCGCCTCGGGCAGTTCGCCCGGTGAGTTGGCGGCCACGGCCTCAAGAACGAATCCGCGTTTTTTGCATTCGGCCTCGAAGACGTCCTTGAGCGCAACCGAATTGACCTCCGACGGACAGAAGAGCGTGCCGAGGCGCCTGTATTGCGGATAATATTTTTCGAGCAGATCCAGCATTTCGCCGAAGGGCGCCATCACCGAGACGCCCGTCACATTGGGCAGGTGGTCGGTGAAGCTCTTTCCCGCGCCGGCGATGACGGGATCGGCGACCAGCGAAAAGACGATGGGGGTCTGGCGGATTTTGTTGATGGCGGCCTGCATTGTCGGGGTGGAGAGGGGAACAATGAGGTCGGCGCCCTCGGTGACGGCGGCGTGCAGCATGCCGGCAATGGCGGACATGTCCCCCTGGGCGCAGCGGGTTTTCACCGTGTAATCGCGGCCTTCGACGAGCGGGCTTTCCCTCCAGCCCTCCGCCATTCCCTCCACGGTTTCCTCCGCGGGCGGGGATTCGTTGTAAAGAATGACCGCAATCTTCCATTTTTTGCCGGAGGGATTGGGTGCTCCCGCGGCGGGTGGCGCGACGTCCCGGATTTCCCGGCCGTTTTCATCAATCACCAGCCGCGCCTTGGTCCGGAGCTTGTCCGGAATTTTCCAGGCGCCGCCCAGCTGGGCCGCCGTCTGCAGGTTGAGCGTGAGGATTTCCGGCACGACGTTGTCCACGGGCACCGTCGCCGGATCCGTGCCGTTGAGAACATCCCCCGCCAGCAGTCCGGTCAGCCGGCCCACCTCGCGGTAATCGGCGCCCAGGTCGAAAAGCGCGCCGCGTTTGACGTTGGGGGGAATCACCGTGAAGACGGGCACGCCGGCTTTTTTGGCCGCGGCCATGACGGCGTCGATGGCGGTGAGAACCGTCACGTCGCCGCACACCCAGAACGCATCGGGTCCGCGGGCGACGACGGCGGCGGCCGCCTCGCCGACCCCGGCGGAATTGTCCACCGTCGCCTCGGTGAGCGTGATGCCCAGTTCCTCGCACACCTTGCGCGCGAGAACGATCTGGGCCACCGCATTGGCCTCGCCGGCGTTGTACACCACGCCGACGGATTTGAGGGAGGGATTGAGGGACCGGGCCGTTTCGAAGGCCTGCCGGACGGGCTGCATGGTGCCGTGGCCGGTGAGCCAGGCGGGATGGTCGGTCGGGCTGTTGATGCCGACCCCGGAGGCCGCCGGGTCGGTGACAATGCCGAAGACATGGGGCACGCGGGTGGCGCGATTGGCATTGGCCACAACCTGGAGGGACGGCGTACTGATGGTGACAAGCAGGTCGTTGCCGCCGTTGGCCATCTCGCGGCCGATGGCCTGGGCGACGGTCATGTCGCCCTCGGCGTTGAAGCGTTTCACCATCAGGTTTTCCCCCTCCCTCCAGCCGCGCTCGGCCAGCCCGGCGAAAAGCCCCTCACGGCTCTCGTCCAGAATCGCCTGCGAGGCATGCTGGAGCACGGCGATTTTCCGCGTGGGCCGGTCCCCGGCCTGGTCGTGCCTGCGCGCATTCATGCGGGAACCCAGGTCGGAAAGAAGCAGGAGCGCGGAGGCACCCGCGATGAGAATCAATCCGAGTGCCAGACGTCGAAGGGTTGCCAGCATGCGAGGCGAAAGAATGTCAGCCGTTGCCGGATTGGAAAGAATTTTTGACCCGGTCCGTCGCGGCAGATTCCCCGTCCGAAAACAGAAGGGGGGATCCCCTTCAGCCGACGGCCGCCACCGCCGCCGCCCGGTCCGGACAGATGGTCAGCAGGGACTTGAATCCGGAGATGTCGAAGACCTCGTGGACATTGTGGGAAAGCGAGCAGACGGCGAGTTTCCCCCCGCGGGCATGGACCTGCTTGAGCGCCTGAAGGACGCTCCGAAGGCCGGCGCTGCTGATGTAGGTGAGCTGGGCGAAATCCCACACGAAGTTTTTTGCGCCGGCGGCGAGCTCCGCGGCGAAGGCCTGGTCGGCCGCCGCGGTGGTCGAGGTGTCCAGACGACCCGCAAAGGCGAGCACCGTCACGCCATTTTCCTCGGAACGTGTGATGTTCATGGGAGCGTCAGAATGAAAGGAACCGCCCGCCGCCGTCAAAGCGAAAACCCCGAGGGAGATGCGGAGGGACTAGCCCTTCACGCCGCCGAGCTGGATGCCCGAGATGAGCTGCTTCTGCATCACCACGAAGAGGATGATGAGCGGGATGACGTTCATCACGGTCGCCGCCATGATCAGTTCGGTCTGCTGTCCATACTGACCCTGGAAGCTGAGCAACCCGATCGGGATCGTGCGCATGGCGTCATCCTTCACCATGACCAGCGGCCAGAAGAAGGACTGGAAGTTGCCCAGGAAGGTGAAGATGGACAGCGCGATGAGGCCGGGACGGGCCATCGGGAGGATGACGTCGAGAAAGGTCTGCAGGTGGTTGGCCCCGTCGATCTCCGCGGCCTCGTCATAACTGCGGGGAATGCCCAGCATGAACTGCCGGAGCAGGAAGGTGCCGAAGGCCGAGAAGGCCGCCGGAATGATCAGTCCCTGGTAGGTGTTGACGAATTTCAGGCCGACCATGATCTGGTAGTTCGGCAGCATGGTGACCATGCCGGGGATCATCATGGTGCCGAGATAGAGGAGAAACACCTTGTCGCGACCGGGCCAGTGCAGCCGGGAGAACGCATAGGCGGCCATCGAGCTGGTGAGCACCTGGAGGATGGTCACCCACGACGCGATGAAGATGCTGTTGAAATACCACTTGGGGAAATTCAAATCGAGATACTTGCCGGTGTAGGGATCCGGTTTCTGGCGCAGCACGATGGCGTAGTTTTCCGGCTGGGGATGGCGCGGGACGAGGCTGAGTTCCTCGACCTCGTGGTGCGGCTTGATGCTCGTGCCCAGCATCCAGAGGAAGGGCACGGTCATCGTGATGGCGATGAGGATCAGGCCGATGTGCTTGAGAAGGGTGCGAAATTCCATGATGGGATTCAGTCAGCAGTTTCGCGGTTGCCGTAGCGCCAGTTGATGAGCGTGACGACCATGATGATGATGAAGAGCACCCAGGCGACGGCCGCGCCGTACCCGAGGTCGAGGCGTTCGAAGCCCTGGGTGTAGATGTAGTAGCTGAGGGTGGTGGTGGTGCCGGCCGGTCCGCCCTCGGTCATGAGGCGCGCCGTTTCGAAACCGCCCTGCAATCCGCCGATGATTCCCATGACGACGATGAAGAAGGTCGTGGGCATGAGCTGCGGGAAGGTGATGTAACGGAAACGCTGCCAGCCGTTGGCCCCGTCGATGTCGGAAGCCTCGTAAAGCTCCGGGGGGATGTTGGAGATGCCGGCGAGATACAGGACCATGTTGTTGCCGCCGATCGACGCCCAGATGCCCATGATCATGATGGCCTCGCGGGCGCCGAGTCCGAATCCGCCGTTGTTGAAATGCTCCGGCAGGGGCAGAAAACCGAGCAGCGACTTCGTGCTGGTCAGCCAGCCGGGACCGGGAATGCCGAGCTGCCCGAGGACCTGGTTGATGAGGCCGAAGTTCGGATTGTAGAGCTGCATCCACAGCAGGATCGTGCCCGCGCCGGCCGTGAAGTGCGGCAGGTAATAAAAGGTGCGGTATCCGATGGAGCCGAAATAAAGACCCACACAGGTGATGAGTCCCAGGGCGAGCAGCACGAGGGCGATGCTCCCTGAGCCGGCCAAAAACAGGACACTGCAGACCACCGCGGTGATGATCGCGGAGATGAGCGACAGCCGGGCGGCCGCCCGCGGCCCCCTCAACTCCAGCTTCTGGCTGAGAAACACCGCCAGGGCCAGCGAGCCGCCGATGCTGATCGGCATGGCCAGCAGAAGATAAATGGTGTTGTAGAAATAGAAGTAGAAGTTCGGATCCGTGAAGAGGTCGATGTAGTTCTGGATTCCGATGAAACGCAGCGGAACCGACGGTCTCAGACTCCACGTCGTGAAGCTGCCGGCGAGACTGATGAGAATCGGACCGAGGGTGAAAACGAGGAACCCGAGGAGGTTGGGCCCCAGAAACAGAAGGGCGATGAGCAGCTGGCGGCGTTGGACGGCTTTATTCATCAGAGTTGCTTGAAGGTTTCCTCGCCGAAGCGCTCGATGAACAGTTTGCGGAGGTCCGCGTTTCGCTCGAGATTTCGACGCAACAGGGTGTTGAGTTCGGAGTTGGCGGCTTTCAGCATGTCGTCCGTGGTGACGTTGGGATTGCTTTCCAGGCGGGAGATCTGGGACCTCAACACCCGCAGCACATCCCCGGTGAAGAGGAACGGGCTGTAACGCGGCACATAGCCGTGGTTCATGGCTTCGACCGTCGCGTCCTGCAATTCCGGACGGGCCAGGTCCGCCGGACCGGGTTGGACCCCGAGTTCGGCGTATTTCGGATTGCCGGGAAGAAAGTCCGCCTCCTCATTCAGCAGTCTCGAATACGTGGGACCGGCGAGGTATTGGAGAAACTTCAGGGCCTCCTCCCGGTGCGGGCTCCGTGAGTTGATGCCGGCGGACCGGCTGGACACGCGGTAGCAGGCGGGCCGCCCGGCAAAATGGGGGCACAGAACGGCGCCGAGACGCAGGGGCCGTTCCAGCGGATTGGTGATGCTTTCGGGGGAGATTCCCTTCTGTTGCAGCGCCTCCATCTGTTTGTCGTAGGCCCGCCCGAAGGCGATGAGGGACCAGTGGCCGCTGACCAGCATGGCGTAACGGCCCGCGGCAAACTGGTTCAGATTGCCGGATCCCCAGCCACCCATGCCGGCCATCTGCTTGGCCTCGACGGAGGTCGGCGAAAGCCGGTATTTGTAGATCACGTCGCGGTGCAGTTCGAGGGCCTTCCGGAGCGCGGGATTGTTCAGGATGTTGGGGAGCCCGTTCTCGTCGAAAAATTCCCCGCGCTGCGAATCAAAGAACTGGCGCCAGTCCAGGCCGGTGATGGCAAAAATCTGCCGCCCCTTGGCCCCCGTGGGGTTGGTGTGGGAGTTGACCTTCTGGGCGAGTTCAAAGAATTCGTCCCAGGTCATGATTTTGCCCTTCTCCGGATACGGGACGCCGAAATGGTCAAAGACGTTCTTGTTGAAAATCAGGATCTGACACCCGGTGTTGCAGGGGAAGCCATACTGGCGGCCCTGATAGGTGTAGGTGTTGACGCCGCCCGGCCAGCCGGCCTCCTTGCCGGAGAAGCCCATTTTTTCGGCGGCCTCCGTGACATCCCAAAGAACGCCGGCTCCGACGTAGGCCTCCATCTGTTCGTCGCCGAAATCGAAGATGTCGGGCCCCACGCCGCTGGCGGACTGGAGAATGACTTTCTGGACGCCCGTGTTTCCGTAATCGAGCCGCAGATACAGACCGGGATTTTCCTCGTTAAAGGCGTTGATTTGCGCCGTGCGGGCCGGGTTGTTGTCACTCACCCAGGTCAGGGGAATCTTGCCGTCCACCGTTTCCTTGGGCTTCCACACGGAGGCGATGAAGGAAAGGGCAATCAGTACGGCAAACAGCGTCGCAAGGAACTTCGTGGTACTCATGAACAAGCCATAGGAGGGTGGTGTCGGTTTTTCAGTTCTCGGAGTAATCGTCCATACTCCACAGAACACACGGCGATGTTAAACTAAAAAAGGCAAAATTTTCGTCAGGGCGGGGTCCGGGGCGCGGGACCGAGGGAATCACGCGGAACGAGCCGCGGACGGACCCGTTTCGAGGCGCTGCGGTCGTTTGCCCCGAGCATTTCCACGGCTCCCCGAATCAGTTCGTTCACCTGGGGATCGATCGTGGCCAGGGGCGGGTGGGTGTAGGGACTGAAGTCCGCGTTGTCGTAGCCGATCAGGGAAACGTCTCCGGGCACGCGCAGGCCCGCGGCGTGCAATTCCCGCATGAGACTTGTCGCCACGCGGTCGTTGACGGCCAGGATGGCGGAAACGCGTTGGGGCAGGGCCAAATAGGCCCGGCCGAGACGGCTTCCGCCGGTGAAATCGTCCAGGTCCGCCTCCGGGGTCAAAATGTACACGTCCCGCGAAAAATCCCATCCCAGCTGACGGCATCCGTCGCGCAACCCGGCGATGCGCTGACGCCCGTAGGAGGTCGCTGTCGAAAAACCCGCCGCGACCACGCGGCGATGACCGAGGGCGTGCAGCGCTTTCATGGCCTCCGAAATGGCGCGCCGGCGGTCCGTCGAGATGGAGGCGCCGGCCGTCGCGCTCACCGGGTCGATGCGCACGAAGGGAATGTCCTGTCCGGCCAGTTTGCGGATTCCGGGGGCGTCGTCATCCAGGTTGGACGCAATCATCACCACCCCGGCGCAGCGCATGGCGGCAAAACGGGCCAGCGTTTCATTTTCCTCCTCCGCGCTGCCGGTGATCTGAAACAGGGGATGCAGCCCCCTCTCGCGCAGCGCCTCCTGCAGGCTGGTGATCTTGGTGGTAAGGAAATAGTCCTCCAGGTCGGGCAGGCAGATGCCCGCCAGATTGGTGCGCCCGGTGCGCAGGCCGCTGCCCAGCAGGCTGGGGGTGAATCCCTCCCGCCGGGCCGCCTCCCGGATCCGCTCCGCCGTGCGCGGGGAAACCCCCGCCTGACCGTTGAGCGCACGCGACACCGTCCAGCGTGACAGACCAAGGCGGCGGGCAAGTTGGGCGGTGGATTGAATCGGGGACTTATTATTCATATTGACGGCACCCTCCAATTCACCTAACACGTGTTTGGACACGCTGTCATCGTCTTTTTCTCTCCGCATTGCTTATGAAAGAACTTCGCCTCGGGATCGTCGGTCTGGGAAACATGGGCCGGAACCACGCCGCCGCGCTGCAAGCCGGCAGGGTACCGCGCTGCCGGCTGACGGCGGTTTGTGATGAAAACCCGGAAAAACTGAAGGGCTACGAAAACGTCCGGACCTTCACCGACAGCGACGGGATGATCTCCTCCGGGGAGATCGACGCCATCCTGGTGGCGACGCCGCACTATTCCCACACCACGATCGGCATCGCCGCCCTGAAATCCGGCCTGCATGTGCTCGTGGAGAAACCCATTTCCGTGCACAAGGCGGACTGCCAGCGTCTCATCGCCGCGCACAAGTCGAAGAAGCAGGTTTTTGCGGCGATGTTCAATCAGCGCACCGATTCCTACTACCGGAAGATCCGCGAACTGGTGCGCGACGGGGCGCTCGGGGAGATCCGGCGCGTGACCTGGACCATCACGGACTGGTTCCGCACCGAGGCCTATTACGCCTCCGGGGGTTGGCGGGCGACCTGGGCCGGGGAGGGCGGCGGCGTGCTGCTCAATCAGTGTCCGCACAATCTCGACCTGTATCAGTGGATTTTCGGCCTGCCGGACAAGGTGCGGGGGTTCTGCCACTTCGGCAAATACCACGACATCGAGGTCGAGGACGACGTGACGGCGTATTTTGAATACAAGAACGGCATGACCGGCGTCTTCATCACGTCCACGGGCGAAGCGCCGGGGGCGAACCGTCTGGAGATTTCCGGCGAGAACGGCCGTCTGGTTTATGAAAAGGGGACTCTGCATTTCATCCGGAACGAGATTCCGATGAGCAAGTTCAGCCGGACCACCGACGAGCTTTTCGGCAGGCCGCCCGTCTGGAACGTGGAGATTCCCGTCCAGCAGAAGGGCGAGCAGCATCTGGGCATTCTGAAGAACTTCACCAACGCGATTCTGGACGGTGAAAAACTCATTGCCCCCGCGGCGGAAGGCATTCATTCGGTCGAACTGGGCAATGCGATCCTGCTTTCCTCTCTGGAAAACAAGACGGTCGACCTGCCGATCTCGGCGTCGAAGTTCGAGGCTCGGCTGAAGAAGCTCATCGCCACCTCGCGCTTCAAAAAGAAGAAGGTTGTGAAGTCCGTTCCGGTCCAGGATTTTTCCAAGTCCTTCGGAAGCTAGTCTTGCCGTGTTTTGCTCCGAAGCTGATACTGCCGGCTCATGAAATCCCCCGCCCAGGCTGGTCCGGTTCGTTTGGGGATCGTCGGGGTGGGAGCGATGGGGGGATACCACGCCCGCACGGTCCTCGGCGGGACGATCCCCGACTGCGAACTGGCGGCGGTCTGCGATGTTGACCCCGCGCGTCTGGCCGCCTTTGAGGGCCTTCCCGCCTTCACCTCCCATCGGGAGCTTTTCCGTTCGGGACTCATCGACGCCGTCCTCATCGCCACGCCGCACTACAGCCACACCACCATCGGCATCGCGGCCCTCAAGGCCGGCCTGCATGTGCTCGTGGAAAAACCAATCTCGGTCCATGTGGCCGATGCGCTCAGGCTCCTCCGCGCGCATACCGATCCGTGCCAGGTGTTCGCCGCCATGTTCAATCAGCGCACGGACCCGGCGTTCCGCAAGGTCCGGGAAATGGTGCAGGGAGGGGAACTGGGGGCGATCCGGCGCATCCAGTGGACCATCACGGACTGGTTCCGCAGCCAGGCCTATTATGATTCCGGAGGCTGGCGGGCGACCTGGGCCGGGGAGGGCGGCGGCGTGTTGCTCAACCAGGCGGTGCACAATCTCGATTTGCTGCACTGGATTTTCGGTCCGCCCGCCCGCGTGCGGGCCCTCTGCCGCTTCGGGGCCCATCATGACATCGAGGTGGAGGATGATGTCAGCGCCCTGCTGGAATACCCCGACGGGACGACGGGGGTCTTTGTGACCTCCACGGGCGAGGCGCCCGGCATCAACCGGCTGGAAATTTCGGGCGAACGGGGCCGTCTGACCCTCGAAAACAAAAAACTCACCTTCCTGCGCAACGAGATGGAAACGCGGGCCTACAGCGACACTTCGCACGAAGGATACCGTCCGCCCGATTTTTGGCGGATCGAAATTCCCGTCGACCGCATCCGGCCGCCGGGCGGGCAACACGCGGCCACCCTGCGCAATTTCGTCAACGCCATCCTCCGCGGAGAACCCCTGGTTGCGCCGGCGGAGGAGGGACTGGGGTCCGTGGAGTTGATCAATGCCATCCTGCTTTCCGCTTTTGAGGACCGGACCGTGCAGTTGCCGGTTTCCCCGTCGTGCTACGCCGCCTTTCTCCGGCGGCGCGTGGCGGAGTCCCGCGGGAAAAAGCGCGTGGTTCCCTACCGGGGTTCCGCCGGAAATTATCTCGTCTAAATCCTATGAAAATCGACCAAGTCGCCGCCCAACTCTACACCTGCCGGGATCTGCTGAAGACGCCGGCCGACATTGCCGCCACTCTCCGCCGCGTGCGCGAAATCGGATACACCGCCGTGCAGGTCAGCGGAATGGGCCCCATCGCCGAGGAGGAACTCAACCGGATCCTCGACGGCGAAGGCCTCGTCTGCTGCGCCACGCACGAACCGGGTCCGGTCATCCTCGATGAGACCGAAAAGGTCATCGAACGCCTCCAGAAACTTCGCTGTAAATTCACCGCCTATCCCTTCCCGGCGGGGGTCGATTTTTCGAGCGAAGCGGCGGTGGATGAAATGATCGACAAACTCGACAAGGCCGGCGCCGCCATGGCCGCGGCGGGACTCACGCTGTGCTACCACAATCACCAACACGAATTCCGCAAGCTGGGCGGCAAAACGATTTTCGAACGGATTTTCGGCCGGACCAATCCGAAGCACGTTCAGGCCGAGCTTGACACATTCTGGGTGCACTACGGCGGGGGCGACAACGTGGAGTGGTGCGAAAAACTGGCCGGCCGCCTGCCGCTCCTCCACCTCAAGGACTATCAGATCACGAACGAGAGCCAGCACGCCTTCTGCGAGATCGGCGCGGGCAATCTGAATTTCTCCCGCATCATTGCCGCCGCGGAACGCTCGGGCTGCCGGTGGTTCATTGTCGAGCAGGACGTCTGTCCGGGCGATCCGATGGAGTCCCTCCGCCAGAGCTTCGAATACATCAAAACCAACCTAATCAGCTGATTGCCATGTCCCGATCCGATGGAATGAACTACGCCCCGCAGGGCAAGCCGGCTCCGGTTTGCCAGCCCGGGGATTTTGTCTTTGCCGCCACCCATCTCGACCACGGTCACATCTTCGGTCAGTGTAACGGCCTGATTGAGGCGGGGGGCGTGTTGAAGTGGGTGTATGACTCCGATCCCAACCGCGTGGCGGAGTTCTGCAAAAAATACCCGGGAACCCGACCCGCGCCGAGCCTGGAGACGATCCTCGACGACCCGGAGGTGAAGCTTGTCGCCGCGGCCGCCATTCCGAATCTGCGCGGTCCGCTCGGCTGTCGCGTGATGGAGGCCGGGAAGGATTATTTCACGGACAAGACGCCGTTCACCACACTGGACCAGCTGGCGGTCGCGCGGGAGACCGCCGCGCGCACCGGACGGAAATACATGGTCTATTACAGCGAGCGCCTGCACGTGGAATGTGCGGTTCTCGCCGACCAGTTGGTCCGGGACGGTGTGATCGGACGCGTGGTTCAGACGCTGGGCCTCGGACCGCACCGGCTCAAAGCCGCTTCGCGTCCGTCGTGGTTTTTCAACCGCGAACAATACGGCGGCATCCTTTGCGACATCGGCAGCCACCAGAGTGAGCAGTTCCTCCATTACACCGGCGCGAAGGACGCCACGGTGAACCACGCCGCGGTCGGCAATTTTGGCCATCCGGAATATCCCGAGCTGGAGGATTTCGGCGAGGCGTCGCTCACCGCCGACAACGGGGCGTCCGGATATTATCGCGTGGACTGGTTCACGCCGGACGGCCTGCGCACCTGGGGCGACGGACGCACCGTCATCCTCGGCACCAAGGGATACATCGAGCTTCGCAAATACCTGCAGGTGGCGGCGGACGATCCCGAGGGCGATCATCTCTATCTCGTGGACGGCCAGCGCGAACACCACATTCCCTGCAGGGGCCGCGTCGGATATCCGTTCTTCGGACAGTTGATCCTCGACGTCCTCAACCGGACGGAAAACGCCATGACCCAGGAGCACGCGTTTAAGGCCGCGGAGCTCTGTCTCAAGGCCCAGGCGGCCGCGAAGCGGATTGCCTGAACCGGTCAGGGGGAGCGGCGTGCGGTTGCCGCCCCCTGATTCACCTGCGCAGGCGTTCCCGCCGCCTGCCAGACCGGTGCAAGGTCGGGAGCAGGTGTAAGACCGGGGTTCGGGCCTACCGCGCGGCTTTTTTGCGTCCGCGCGCGGGATACTTCGACGGCTTGGCGGGGGCGGGATCGATTTTGGCAAGCCCGGCGCCGTTTTTCAGTTCCATGATCTGGTCGCGGAGCAGGGCGGCCTTTTCGTACTCGAGATTGGCCGCGGCCGTGGCCATGTCGCGTTCGAGTTCGCGGATGAGTTCGTGCAGATCGAAGTCGGCGGGGGATTCCCTGACGATGCTCTGCTCGACCTCCTTGCCCTTCAGCACGACGTGGAGGCTTTCCTGCACGGCCCGCTGCACGCTCTTCGGCGTGATGCCGTGTTCCTTGTTGTAGGCGATCTGGCGCGCCCGGCGGTATTCGGTGACCTCGATCAGCGCCTGCATGCTGCCGGTGATCTCGTCGGCAAAAAGCACCACCTCGCCGTTGACATGGCGCGCGGCGCGCCCGGCGGTCTGAATGAGGCTCGTCTGGCTGCGCAGGTACCCCTCCTTGTCCGCGTCAAGAATGCACACCAGCGAAACCTCCGGCAGGTCGAGGCCTTCGCGGAGCAGGTTGATGCCGACCAGCACGTCGCAGTCGCCGGCGCGAAGTCCCCGCAGGATTTCCACCCGCTCAATCGTGTCGATGTCGCTGTGCAGATAGCGCACCTTCATGCCGACATCCCGCAGGTAGTCGGCCAGGTCCTCCGCGGTGCGCTTGGTCAGGGTGGTCACCAAAACCCGCTCCCCGGCCTCGATGCGCCGGCGGCAGAGTTCGATGGTTTCGTCGATCTGTCCCTTCAGCGGACGGATGGTGATCTTGGGATCGAGAAGTCCGGTCGGGCGGATGATCTGCTCGACCACCAGCGGCGCCCCGGGTTTGTGCGGATCGAATTCCGCGCCGGCCGGCAGCCGCACGGTCACGGACTTTTTCTGTTCGCGGAAGCTCTTGTCGGGATTGGGCAGGTACGAGGTGTTTCCCACCACGCTGTTGCGCAGTTCGAATTCACCGGGTGTGGCGCTGACGTAAACCGTCTGCCTGGTCATGCCCATGAATTCATCGAAGCTGAGCGGACGGTTGTCCATCGCGCTGGGGAGGCGGAAACCGTAGTTCACCAGCACCGACTTGCGGGACTGGTCGCCGGCGTACATGCCGCCGATCTGGGGAACGGTGGCGTGCGATTCATCGATGACGAGCAGGAAGTCCTCCGGCATGAAGTCCATCAGCGTGTAGGGTCGCGAGCCGGCGGGACGCCCGGAGAGATGGCGGGAATAATTCTCGATGCCGTTGCAGAATCCCATTTCAAGCATCATCTCGAGATCGAACTCGGTGCGCTGCCGGATGCGCTGGGCCTCGATGAGCTGGTTGTTGCGTTCGAAATACGCCACCCGTTCCTCGAGCTCCTCGCGGATGGACCGCGCGGCCCGCTGGAGCTTGTCGTAGGGCGTGACGAACTGCTTGGCCGGGTAGATGGTCAGCGTCGTCAGCGTGTCGTTCACATGGCCGGTGAGGGGATCGAAGCGGCTGATGCGTTCGATTTCGTCGCCGAAAAACTCCACCCGGATGGCCTCGTCGTCGACCTGGGCCTGGTGCACCTCGACCACGTCGCCGCGCACCCGGAACTTCCCCCGTCCGAACGCCACGTCGTTGCGTTCGTACAGCATGTCGACAAGCTTCGCGAGAAACGCCTCGCGGGTCATCTGCTGGCCCTGCTTGATCGTGACCAGCATCTGCAGGAAATCCTCCGGCGAGGCCAGGCCGTAGATGCACGACACGCTGGCCACCACGATGGTGTCGCGGCGGGAGAGAAGCGAGCTGACCGCGGAGAGGCGCAGGCGCTCGATCTCCTCGTTGATCGACGAGTCCTTCTCGATGTACGTGTCGGTGCGGGGAATGTAGGCCTCGGGCTGGTAATAATCGAAATAGCTGACGAAATACTCCACCGCGTTGCGCGGGAAGAACTGCTTGAACTCGCTGTAAAGCTGCGCCGCCAGGGTCTTGTTGTGGGACATCACCAGCGTGGGGCGGTTGAGCTCGCGGATGACATTGGCAATCGTGAACGTCTTGCCCGATCCGGTCACGCCCAGCAGGGTCTGGTGACGGTTGCCGGCTTCCAGCGAACGCGTGAGCTTCTCGATGGCCTGGGCCTGGTCTCCGCGGGGTTCGTATGTCGCAGCAAGCTCGAATGACATAAGCGTCCAATGTGAACCGAATTTCCGCGCGGTGCAAACGCGGTCTCCCGGTTGGCGTTTTGCGGCCCGGCGGGCCGGATGTTGCAGGGCCTTGCATGGTTCCGAAAATTTCTTATTTTGCAAGGACAGGACGGATCCGCCGGATCGCATCCGTCCGGAATTCCCGGCGGGAATGGGAGGTCCCGACCAGCCGTCAGCCCGGTGGGTTGTGCGCCCGGTTTGTTCGGCCAGGAAGGCCCCGATTTTCGCCGGTTCGAACCTTCCATTGACGTATGACCAAGGAGAAATCATCGCATCAACGAAGGAAATCGAATCGTTCCGATCATTCCGTTCGCAACGCCAGGACCAGGGAAAGGGGGTGGGAGGCGTTGAACGGCCGTTGGACCCCGTCCGGGGCGTCGGATTTTTTCCCGAGGCTCCCCTATCGTCGCATCATCGAGTGATCGTTTTCTGCCATGGACTTTCCCACACCTCTTCGAAAAATTGCGTTTTTGGGCGACTACCCGCCCCGCCAGTGCGGCATCGCCACCTTCACGAACGACCTTCGTCAGGCGGTCAGTCAGCGCTACCCGGACCTGCAGTGTCCGGTGGTGGCGGTGACCGACCGGCTGGAGGGATATGACTACCCGCCGGAGGTCCGGTTTGAGATTCCCGAGCGCGAACTGCCCGCGTATGGCCGGGCGGCGGATTTTCTCAATCTGGCCAATGTCGACGTGCTGAGCGTCCAGCATGAGTTCGGCATCTTCGGCGGCCGCGCGGGGTCGCATCTGCTGGCCACCCTGAGCGCCCTGCGGATGCCGGTGGTGACCACATTGCACACCATTTTGCGGAACCCGGATCCCGAACAGCGCCGCGTCTTCGAGGAAATCATCCGGTTGTCCGCCCGGCTTGTCGTCATGAGCGAGCGGGGCGTCGAGTTTCTCCGCGACATCTACAAGGTGCCGGAGGAGAAAATCGACGTCATCCCGCACGGTATTCCGGACGTGCCGTTTGTGGATCCCAATTTCCACAAGGATCAGTTCGGTGTGGAGGGAAGGCAGGTGCTGCTCACCTTCGGCCTGCTCTCACCCAACAAGGGCATCGAGAACGTTCTGAACGCCCTGCCGGAAATCGTCGCCGACTTTCCCAATGTGGTCTACATCATCCTCGGGGCCACCCATCCGAACCTCGTCCGGGATCAGGGGGAGACCTACCGCCTGAGCCTGGAGCGCCTCGCCGAGAAGAACGGGGTCAGCAAAAACGTCCTGTTTTTCAACCGCTTTGTCGGACTCAACGAGCTGACGGAATTCATCGGTGCGGCCGACATCTACATCACGCCGTATCTGAACGAGGAGCAGATCACCAGCGGCACGCTGGCCTACAGCTTCGGCGCGGGCAAGGCGGTGATCTCCACACCGTATTGGCACGCGGCGGAGCTTCTGGCGGACGGACGGGGCGTCCTGGTGCCCTTCAATGACGCCTCGGCCATCGCCCGCGCCGTGCGCCATCTGCTGCAGAACGAAACCGAGCGCCACGCCATGCGCAAGAATGCCTACAGGCTCGGACGCGAAATGGTGTGGTCCAACGTGGCGCATCTTTACGTCAACAGCTTTGAACGCGCGCGGCTTGAACACCGTCACGCGCGCCCGGCCTATGCCGCGCCGACCCTCGACCGCCGCCGGAGCGAGCTCCCGACGCCGAAATATGCGCATCTGCTGCGGCTCACCGATTCGACCGGCATCTTTCAGCACGCCACGTTCACGGTGCCGAATTTCGAACACGGATACTGCACCGATGACAATGCCCGGGCGCTGATTCTGATGATGCTGCTCGACGAGCTGGACGACATCTTTCCGGAAACCTACCGGATCACCGGGGCGTATGCGGCCTTCCTGCAGAATGCCTACGATCCGTCGGCCGGAAGGTTCCGCAATTTCATGTCCTTCAACCGCACCTGGCTCGAAGAGGTGGGGTCGGAGGACAGTCATGGACGCGCCCTCTGGGCCCTCGGCACCTGCGTCGGCCGCTCCCGCAGCAACAGCCTGCGCGAGTGGGCGGCGCATTTGTTCGAGTCCGCGGTGGGCGCCGTCGAGCAATTCACCTCCCCGCGCGCCTGGGCGTTTACCATTCTGGGCCTGCATGAATACCTGCGCACGCTCAGCGGCGACCTGCTGGCGAACCGCCTGCGTGCCATGCTGGCGGAACGGCTGCTGAAACTGTTCGAGGACGTGTCGGACCACGACTGGCTCTGGTTTGAGGATGTGGTGGCTTACGACAACGCCCGGATTTCCCAGGCGCTCATCCTCACCGGGCGCTGGATGGAACGCTCCGAAATGCTGGAAGCCGGATTGAAGACGCTCCGCTGGCTGGCGGATCACCAGCGCGGGGAAGGCGGATGTTTCCGGCCCATCGGGTCGAACGGCTTCTGGGTCCGCGGCGGCGAGCCCGCCCGTTTTGACCAGCAGCCGATCGAAGCCAACGCCATGCTGAGCGCCTGCCTGGAGGCCTACGGGGCCACCGGCGAGACCTGGTGGCTGCGCGAGGCCCGCAAGGCCTTTGAGTGGTTCCTCGGGGGCAACGATCTCGGACTGCCGCTCTACGACGCCCAGACGGGCGGCTGCCGGGACGGGCTGCACATCGACCGCACGAACCAAAACGAGGGCGCCGAGTCCACCCTGGCCTTCCTGATCTCCCTCGCGGAGATGCGCCGCGCCCAGAACATGTTCACCTCGTCGAACACCGAAAAAACCCTATGAATGAGATCCCGATCCGTCGGCTGCCGCTGATGATCCGGCCCGACCCCACCCGCGTGTTGGTGCGGCCCTTTGTGCCGTCCGGGGATGCCGGAAATGTGGCGGGCCGGACCCTGAAGATTCTTTCCCGGGTGCTGTCCCTGGGGGATGCGGAGGTGAAGGCGGTTCTGGGCGAGGTGTTTGACGACTTTGAGGGCCGTCATCTTGACATCCGCCGCATTCTCCTCTCCCACTACGCCCGGGTGCGGGAGTACCTGCCGACGGACCGGGAGCTCTCCATGGATAGAAAGCTCCTCATCGGCGCCTATTTCACGAACGAATATTCCCTCGAGTCCGCCGCGCTCTTCAATCCCAGCATCGTGCCGCATCCGGATCAGGAGGGCGTGCCGGAGGGGGCGCTCCGGGTCATCCTGAGCCTGCGGGCCACCGGGGAGGGGCACATTTCCTCCATCACATTCCGGTCCGGCCTGGTGCGTCCCGGCGGGGAAATTGTCATCGACCCGCCCTCCCGCTATGTCACCGAACCGCGTCCGGTGCTGTCCGCGACCTTCGAGCGCACGCTTTTTTCCCGCAAGCTCGCGGAGATGGGGCTCGACAATCCCTTTTCCCGCGGCGTCCTGGGGGCGCTCGGCCCCCATTTCACGATGGAGCAGCTGCAGGATGCCATCCGCACCGTGCGCCGGTCACATCCGGGCAGCGAAGCGGCGACGGTGGCCGATCGCATGATCCTGCTGGCCCAGTCGAACTACGAGGTGGCCTTCGATCCGTCCCAGAACGTGTCCGAGCGCATCATCTTCCCGTTTTCCCCGAGCCAGAGCAACGGCATCGAGGATGCGCGCTTCGTGCGTTTCCAGGAGGAGGACGGAACCGCCACCTACTTCGCAACCTACACGGCGTATGACGGGAGGGTCATTCTGCCCCAATTGCTGGAGACGCGGGATTTTCTGCACTTCAAGATCTGCACGCTCAACGGTCCGGCCATCCAGAACAAGGGCATGGCCCTGTTTCCGCGGCGCATCAACGGCTGCTACTGCATGCTCTCGCGCCAGGACAGCGAGAACATCCACATCATGTTCTCCGACCACCTGCACTTCTGGTTTGAATCGAAGGTCATTCTCCGTCCGGCCGAAGCCTGGGAATTCGTGCAGTTGGGCAACTGCGGTTCGCCCATCGAAACGGAGGCCGGCTGGCTCGTGCTGACCCACGGGGTCGGTCCGATGCGGAAGTACTGCATATCCGCCATCCTCCTCGACCGGGACGATCCCACCAGGGTCATCGGCCGGCTCCGCGAGCCGCTCATCAAACCCTCGCCGGAGGAGCGGGAGGGGTATGTGCCGAACGTCGTCTACACCTGCGGCGCCCTCGTGCACCGGGATCGGCTCGTCATTCCGTACGCCATGTCGGATTCGGCGACCGTTTTCGCCACGATTCCGGTCGCGGCCCTGCTCGACGCCATGCGCTAGGCGGGGAGGACGGGCGCCTGCGAATCCTTCTTGCGGCGCGCGGTGGAAATTTGTGATACATTAACGAAACTTATGCCCGTCGATCCGCGCCTTCTGGCTCCTGAACTGCGTCCCATTTGTGAAAAAGTGGAGGCGGGCGTGCGTATTTCCGACGAGGACGGCCTGGTGCTCTACGGTTCCCGTGATCTGAACGGCATCGGTTTGATCGCCAACATCATCCGCGAACGGATCAACGGAAACGTCGCCACCTACATCCACAACCGCTACATCAACTACTCGAACGTCTGCCTGCTTTCGTGCCAGTTTTGCGCCTTCGGGGCGAAAAAGCGCGAGGCGCATGCCTTCGAGCTGGCCATCCCGGAGATCGTGGAAACCGTACGCGATGCGCTCAAGCTCGGGATCACCGAGATTCACATGGTGGGCGGACTGCATCCTTCCCTGAAGAGGGAATGGTACCTCAATCTGCTCGGCGAATTGCGCGCCCTGGATGAAAACCTGATCATCAAGGCCTTCACCGCGATTGAAATCCGGCACCTGGCCGAGCGGGTTTTCAAGATGTCCATCCGCGACACGCTGGAGGTCCTTCGGGAGCACGGACTGGGGGCCATCACCGGCGGTGGGGCCGAGATTTTCGATCCGGAGATCCGCGATCGCATCTGCCGTGGCAAGGAAACCGCCGAGGAATGGGCGGAGGTTCACCGCACCTGGCACGAGATGGGGGAACACAGCACCTGCACGATGTTGTACGGACACATCGAGGAGGCCCGCCATCGGATCGACCACCTGCGCCGCCTGCGCGAGATCCAGGACGACACCGGCGGGTTCACCGGGTTCATTCCCTTCGCCTTTGAGCCGGGCGGTGCGCGTCCGGTGCTGCAGGGCATCCCGCACGCCACGGCCTTCGAGGAACTTCGCAACCTCGCCATCAGCCGCATCTACCTCGACAACATTCCGCACATCACCGCCTACTGGATCAGCCTCGGACTGCCCACCGCGCAGCTCTCGCTCAGCTATGGTGTGGATGATCTGCACGGAACGATCATCGAGGAAAAAATCTTTCACATGGCCGGCGCGCAGACGCCCCAGCAGCAGACGGTCAACGCCCTCGAAAAAGCCATTCGCGAAGCCGGACGCGTTCCCATGCAGCGAAACAGCTTTTACGAGCGCATTCCCGGAACCACCCCCGACGCGGCGAGGCTCGTGGCTGCTTGAGTACGACGTCCTCTCTTGCCGGACTGCGGGTCGGCGCGGTTTCCTACCTCAATACCAAGCCGCTCATCTGGCCCTTTGCCGCCGGAGAGTACCTGCTGGACGTGCCGGCGCGTCTGGCGGACGCCTTTTATCAGGGACGCCTGGACGTCGCCATTCTGCCGATTTTTGAGGTGCTGCGCCATGGCGGCGGTCCGGTGGTCGACGATGTCGCCATTGCCTGCGAGGGCGAGGTGTACAGCGTGGTCGTGGGGAGTCCCACGGCCTTCGAGGATTCCGGCGAGATTTATCTCGATCCGTCCTCGCGCAGCTCCGTGGCCCTCCTCCGGGTCCTGATCGCGGAATATTACCCGCATCTGCGTGTGGGCGGAGGCGTTCCGCCGGAGGGTGCGGCGCGGTTGTTGATCGGTGATCCGGCCATCGCCTTCCATCGCAACCTTCCGCCGGGCTGGCAGTGCCACGATCTTGGCGCGATCTGGCGGAAACACACCGGGCTGCCGTTTGTCTTTGCCGGGTGGGCTCTGCAGCCCGGGCTGCCCAACAAGGAGGGCGTGGCCCGCACGATGTGGGAGGCCAAGGAGGCCGGTCGGAAGGCGGTCCGGCAGATCGCGGACGCCGAACCGGACCCCGCGTTTGCCTTCGAATATCTCACCCGCTATGTGCGCTTTGACCTGCGCGAACCGGAGCGGGAGGCCATCAGGCTGTTCGCCCGCCTCGCGGCGAAACACGGTCTCCTCGACGGGGAGCCGGTGGTGGAATTTGTGTCTTCCCAAGGCTGAGGCGCGCGCCTGCGCCTTCACGCGGGAGGGACAACCTCGGGCTTGTCCCAAATTTCAGGGTCAGCCCGCGGGTCGGCCCTTCGTTTTGTGTCACGGCATCTTTTCCTTCACCGTGTCGACCGCGTCCTTGACGCCGTCCCCGACCTTTTCCGCGGCGGCTTCGATGCGGGATCCCACGGTGGACACCTCCTCCTGGGTTTTGGCGCGAAGGCGGGCTTCGGTGAAACGGGCCTTTTCCCTGTCGCGGTAGGCGCGCAGTGGGACGGCCTTGCGCTGGGCTTCCTCGCGGTGGCCTCCGGAGGATTTTTCCACCCGTTCGTCGAGCTCGGCGATTTCGCCGTCGAGCTCCGCGAGGGCGCGCTCGACGTCGGAAGCCCTGGCTTCGGTGGGATCGGCGAGATAGGCGTCAACCGCCGCGCCCAGACGTTCCGTTTCGCGGTTGGACAGGGAGGGAGTAGGTTTTTCCACCGTCTGCGGTTTCTTTTCTTCGCACGCGGGAAGGACAAAAACCATGGTGGTGGCCAGGATGCAGGAGGAGATTACCTTCATAACATTCCCACTTCGCAGGAGCGCGGGGTGGCGGCCGTATGAACGGACGGTGATCCGTCCGTTTTTTGGAAAAACGGGGATGCGGGGGGAGGAAGGCGGGACGCCGCGCCGGGGCCGCGTCCCGCCGGGAAATTATTTTGCCTTGCCCTGATTGGCCACCGCCTGCATGGCGGCTTCGATGGCGCTTTGGTCGCCGAGGTAGTAGTGCCGGATGGGCTTCAGCTCCTCGTCGAGTTCATAGACCAGCGGGACGCCGGTCGGGATGTTCAGGGCGAGCACCTGTTCCTCGGTGAGCTGGTCGAGGTATTTCACCAGGGCGCGGAGACTGTTGCCATGGGCGGCGATGACGACCTTCTTGCCGGAACGGATGGTCGGCGCGATGCTTTCATGCCAGAGGGGAAGGAAGCGGGCCACCGTGTCCTTGAGGCATTCGGTGAGGGGAAGCTCCGCCTCGGGAACGTCCTTGTAGCGCGGATCGTTGCCGGGGTAGCGCGGATCGTTCTTTTCGAGGGCCGGCGGCGGAATGTCGTAGCTGCGGCGCCAGATGAGGACCTGTTCGTCGCCGTATTTGGCCGCGGTTTCGGCCTTGTTGAGACCTTGGAGGGCGCCGTAGTGGCGTTCGTTGAGCCGCCAGGATTTTTCCATCGGGATCCAGAGCAGGTCCATTTCGCTGAGTGCCAGCCACAGGGTATTGAGCGCACGGCGGAGAACCGAGACGTAGGCGATGTCGAAAGTGTATCCCTCCGCCTTCAGGAGGCGTCCGGCCGCAACGGCTTCCTCACGGCCCTTGTCGGAGAGGTCGACATCGGTCCAGCCGGTGAACCGATTTTCCTTGTTCCACGTGCTTTCGCCGTGACGAATCAATACGAGTTTGTGCATGGTGTGTGTGCCTTCAGTACGTCCGATGGTTATACGCGTCGCCATCGCACGTTGGCAAGGCGAGGCAGGAAAAGATGTTTAGCGCGCTCACTTTCAACATGCAGAACGGGCAGGTTTGGGACGAAAACGATCCCGACGGCTCGGAGGTGAATTTCACCCAGGCGATTGAATTTGTGCGCGAGCAGGATGCCGACGTGGTCTTTTTGCAGGAGGTTGAGCGGGGATACGAGGGGGGACGCCAGGTCGAGCCTCCACCGCATTACACCCGCCTGCGGGAGGCCCTGCCCGGGTATGACGGCGTTTTTGCCTATCCGGTTCCCAATCCCCTGGAAATTCCCTTCGGTCTGGGCCTGGCCATCCTGTCCAAGACTCCCCTCCGGGATTTTCGCCGGGTGGACCTTCCCGCCGCGGAGATCACCTTTGAATACGGCGGCATCCGCCGGACGCCGTCACAGCGCCTGCTCATCGAGGCGTGGACGGAAATCGAGGGGCGGACCGTCCGCCTGCTCAACACCCACCTGCAGGCGTTTTTCATGATCCGGGGGTCCAGCAACGACCACCCCCTGCAGCGTAACATCGTCGAGTCCGAGTTGGTCCGCTCCAAGGATTGTCCGACGCTGCTCGGCGGGGATTTTAACTCCGCCCCGGAGGAAACCGTCGTCCAGCAGTTCGAACGCGTCGGGTTCTCCAGTTCGCAGACCACCGAGGTCACCTGGCGGCGCATGCCGTTTGTGCTGGATCATATTTTTTACAACGCCCCGCTTCGTCTGGAGCGCTGCCGGGTGATTCCCACGCTGGCGTCCGATCACCACGCGGTGCGCTCCGAGTTTTCCTTCGTATGAAATTTGTCTCCTGGAATGTGAACGGCATCCGGGCCGTGTTGAACAAGGGGTTCCACGACTTCCTCGCCACGGCCGGGGCGGACATCGTCTGCCTGCAGGAAACCAAGGCCAAGGAGGATCAGGTGGGCGTGAAGTTCGACGGATATTCCGCCTACTGGAATGCCGCGGAGCGTCCGGGGTATTCGGGCACGGCGATTTTTTCCAAAACCGAGCCGCTTGACGTGCGGTTTGGCATCGGCCATGACGCCCACGACAGCGAGGGACGGGTCATCACCGCGGAGTACCCCGATTATTATCTCGTCAACGTCTACGTGCCCAATTCCGGGCGCGAATTGCTGCGGCTCAACTATCGCACGCAGTCGTGGGGGCCGGATTTTCTCCATTACCTCAAGACGCTCGAGAAGACCAAGCCGGTGATCTTTTGCGGCGACCTCAACGTGGCGCACAAGGAAATCGACCTGGCGCGCCCGAAGGCGAACGTCAAAAACGCCGGCTTCACCCCGGAGGAACGCGCAAGTTTCGAGACCTACATCGCGGCGGGATTCATCGACACCTTCCGCGAGTTCCATCAGGAGGGCGGACATTATTCCTGGTGGAGCTACATGGGGTCGGCGCGGGCCAAGAACATCGGGTGGAGAATCGACTATTTTCTGATTTCGCCGGCCCTGCGTCCGCGCCTCAAGGACGCCTTCATCTGGCCCCACATCATGGGCAGTGATCACTGCCCGGTGGGGATCGTTCTGGAATAGCGTGCCGGGCGGGCGCACGAACCGCGGTCCCGTTTTCCTTCATGTTGATCGCCTTTTACAAACCCTACGGCGTCCTTTCGCAATTCACCGCCGATGTGCCCGGACAGCGCACGCTGGCGGAGTTTGGCTTCCCGCCGCGGGTGTATCCGCTGGGGCGTCTGGATCTCGATTCCGAAGGGCTTCTGCTGCTGAGTGACGAAGGCGGGCTCAATGCCCGGCTGCTCGATCCCCGGCGGGCGCACTGGCGGCGTTATTTCGTCCAGGTCGAAGGCGTGCCCACCCCCGGGGCCATCCGCCGGCTGGAGGCGGGGGTGATGGTGCAGGGAAAAAAGACTCTTCCGGCGCGCGCCGGGATTCTGCCGGAGGCCCCGGATTTCCCTCCGCGCGATCCGCCGGTGCGTTTCCGAAAAAACATTCCCACGTCGTGGATTGCCGTGGAGCTTCGCGAGGGCCGCAACCGTCAGGTGCGCCGCATGACGGCGGCCGTCGGTTTGCCGACCCTGCGTCTTGTCCGGGTCCGCATCGGCGCGTTGGAACTGCCCGCCGACCTGCTCCCGGGCACGTGGCGGGAATTGGACGCCCGCGAACGCGGACTCGTTTTCGAACGTTAGCGGCCGGGCGGGAGGCTTTCTTCCGCCCGGGTTCCTCAAGAGGATGGAAATGGGCCGCCGGTCTTACGACCCGGTTCCCACGTATTCCGCGGTGTAGGTGTCAAACTTCGACGTCTGGCCGATCTTGGGGGAGGATTTGAGGTCATAGACATTGTTGCCGACGACCTGGTTGGTCTGCGTGTCGAAGATCATGACCTGCGAGGCGCCCTGGTTGTTTTGCTCCTTCACCGTTTGCACGGCGATGTAACGGGCGCTCTTTTTCTTCTTTTTCGAAGCCGAGGCGTCGGCCGTCTGGGCGGCCTTCTTTTCCTGGGCCTGCTGCTGGGCCAGGTACAGCCGTGCGCGTTGTTCGGCGATCTTCCGCTGGCGTTCGGACGCCTGCTGTTTGGCGATGATGTAGGCTCCGCCTGCGGCCAGTGCGGCCGCCCCGAGAGAAACCGGAACGGTGATGCGGGAATCCACCCCGGAAGCGGCGAGGGGAATCGCCGTGGCCAGACCGGCCGCCGTGCCGAAGAACGCGGCGTTTTCCCCGGGAGAGAGATTTTCACAAGCGGACGTGAAAACAGCGAGGCTCAGAATGGCAGCGCTCGACTGCAGCAGCTTGGAGTTCATAAGGTGGGAAAAGCTAATGGGACCGGATGCGGGCCATCAAGCGCAATTCCGGGATGGAAGCGCTCCGCGCCCCATGCTCGCAGGAGGAGGGACAACCTCCGGCCGGTCCCGGGAATTTAAGGGCCATAAGGCCAACTCTCTGCACATAGGTGAGTTATGATGGTTTGTGGTTTTTGCCCTTTGACGCAGCAATCCGTGGCCGGGCCGGGTTCAAGGGTGCCGCGTTTCGGATTCCCCACCCCGTTTCCGGTTTTTGGTCCGGGCTCGGGGGCCGGAGGCCGGTCTTCCGGATCGTGGCCTTCCGTCGAAAGATGATCGACGGATGCCGTCCGGTGTGCTTTCAGTGAAGCGAATTCCCTATCCCACATGAAAGTCGGCGTTTTCTCCGCAATCCTTAGCAACCTCTCCTTGGAAAAAGCCCTCGAACACATTGCCGGACTCGGCTGTGACACCGTGGAAATCGGCACGGGAGCCTATCCGGGCAATGCGCATTGCAATCCGGCCGAACTCCTTGCCAGCAAGACCAAGCTGGATCGCTTTCGGGACATCGTGACCAGCAGCGGACTGGAAATCAGCTCGCTTTCCTGTCATGGCAATCCGCTTCATCCCGACAAGAAAATCGCCACGGCGCACCACAAGGTTTTTGTCGACACCGTCAAGCTGGCCTCCAAGCTGGGCGTGCCGGTGGTGACGACGTTCTCGGGCTGTCCGGGCGACCACCCCGGCGCGAAATATCCGAACTGGGTCACCTGTCCGTGGCCGCCGGATTTCCTCACCATCCTGGACTGGCAGTGGAACAAGGTGGCCATTCCCTACTGGAAAAAACAGGTCGCCTTCGCCAAGTCGCACTACGTCAAAATCGCCTTCGAGGCGCATCCGGGGTTCCTCGTGTACAATCCCGAGACGCTGCTGAAAATGCGCGATGCCTGCGGCCCGACTATCGGCGCCAACTTCGATCCCAGTCATCTCTTCTGGCAGGGCATTGATCCCATAAAGGCCGTGCGGGCCCTGGAGGGCGCCATCCATCACGTGCATGCCAAGGACACCGGATTGTATCCGGTGAACGCGGAGGTCAACGGCTACCTCGACACCAAGCACTATTCGGATGAAAAGAACCGCGCCTGGATTTTCCGCACCGTCGGCTACGGTCAGCCGCGCCGGTTCTGGTGTGACTTCGTGAGCACGCTGCGCATGTGCGGCTACGACGGCACGCTTTCCATGGAACACGAGGACAGCCTCATGACGCCGGCGGAGGGCCTGCGCAAGGGCGTGGAATTCCTCAGGTCCATCGTCATTCGCGATCCCAAGGGCGAAGTGACCTGGGCGTGACCGGGCGCCGTTCCCGCGGGGGGACGCGCGACACCTCCACGCAAACCGCCCGATTATCCACGCGGACGGGGAACGTTTCCACGGACGGATCGGCTCCGCCGGATGGGAGGCGGTGCGAACCGTGCAGCGCCGGTCCCTCCGGGACGGGGAGGGAGGTTTCGTTTTCCCTTGCATCCGGGGGGCGGGCGCGTTCCATTCGCTCGATATGAAGACGATTGGCGAAGAAACCCTGCTGAAGGCGCTGAAGTGGCGTTACGCGACGAAAAAGTTTGATCCGTCGAAGAGGATCGATCCGGCGGTCTGGGCCGCCCTGGAGGAGGCGTTGGTTCTTTCGCCGTCTTCCTTCGGCCTGCAGCCGTGGAAATTCCTTGTGGTGGAGGATCGCGCCAAACGTGAGGCGCTTGTCGAGCAATCCTGGGGTCAGCGCCAGGTCGTCGACGCCTCCCATCTCGTGGTGTTCACGGTGAAACACCCGGTCACCGCCGACGATGTGGAGCGGCATATCGGGCGGACATCCGAAGTGCAGGGCACGCCGCTCGAAAATCTGGCCGGACTCCAGAAGGTCATCACCGGATTCCTGGAAAACCCTCCTTACCCGCTTGATCTCAAGGCTTGGGCCACGCGTCAGGTTTACATCGCCCTGGGCAATTTCATGACCGCCGCCGCCCTGCTCGGGATCGACACCTGTCCGATGGAGGGGCTGAATCCCTCCGGATACGACCGGGTGCTGGGCTTGGAAGGATCGGGCTATTTCACCGTGGCGGCCTGCCCGGCGGGATACCGTGACGAATCCGACCGTTACGCCTCGCTGCCGAAGGTGCGTCATCCGAAATCCGAGATCATCCGGCACCTGTGAATCCCTCCATCCTCAAAACCCTTGTTCCGGTCACCTTTGTCATCGCCGCGCTCGTGGCGGTGCTGATGAGTCTCACGGTCATCGTCGAAGCCGGTCATGTCGGCGTGCTCCGCACGCTGGGCGCGGTGAATCCCGTGCCGCTCAAGGAAGGCCTGCATTTCAAGAAGCCTTTCGTCGATCAGGTCGAGCAGGTCGACATCCGTCTGACCGCCAGCCACGCCCAGGCGACGGCGGCTTCGCGCGATCTGCAGACGGTCACCACCCAGGTGACGACACAGTATTCGATGAACGGCGAACTGGCGCCGCTCACCTATCAGCGCATCGGCAATCTTCGCAAGGTTTCCGCCGTGCTGGTTGAGCCGGCCATTCAGGAGTGCGTGAAGGCGGTGACGGCAAAATTCACCGCGGAGGAACTCGTGACCAAACGCGAGCTGGCCAAGCAGCAGATCCAGCAGGCGCTGGTTTCCTACATCAACACGACGCTGAAGGAGAAGGGGCTGGAAAACGCCATCTACATCGCCAACGTGGCTATCACGGATTTCAATTTCTCCGACGAATTCAATCGCGCCATCGAGGCCAAGGTGCAGGCCGAGCAGCAGGCCCTGCAGGCCAAGAACGAGAAGCTCAAGCGCGTGACCCAGGCCGAGGCGCTGGCCGAGGAGAGGAGGCTGGCGGCGGATGCCGAGGCCTACACCACCGACGTGGAATCCCGCGCCCGGGCGGAGGCCATCCGGCGGGAAGCCGAGGCGCTCAAACAGAGCCCCGAATTGATCCGGCTTCGCCTGGTGGAGAAATGGGACGGGGTCCTGCCGCGCGTGAACGGCGGTCAGGCCATTCCCCTGTTCAACATCGACAGCGAAGTGCAGGGGAATCCGGGACGCTGAGCCCCGTCCCGAAAAAAGTGGGCGGGCGACAGGGAACCGCCGCCCGCCCGGTTGACTGCAGGGGCTGCGGGATGCGGCCCCTTTCGGATGAAGACCGGTTGGGGGATCAGTCTTTCTTGTATTTGACCGAGCAGCCGTAGGGCTTGGTCTTCGGCGTGGCCACGGGTTTGCCCGCGGCGAGATCGGCCAGGGCGGCTTTGACGTGATTTTTGGCGCCGTTGATGCTGTCGGGGTTGGGCGTCGGCTGGTCGTCGATCGCCCCCGCGTAAACAAGGATGCCTTCCTTGTCGATGACGAACATTTCGGGGGTCGTCTTGGCTTCGTAGAGCTTTCCGACCGTGCCCTCCTCGTCGACCAGGTAGGCGGTGGCGTTGGAGCCGTACTCCTTGGTCAGTTTCGCTCCGGTGTCGGGCGTTTCATTGCCCTGGGCGCCCGGGGCGGAGGAACAGATCGCCAACCAGACCACCCCGTCGGCGGTGGCCTCCTTCTGGAGATTCTGCATGTTTTTCGATTCGTAATGTTTCTTCACGAACGGGCAGCCGTAGTTCACCCACTCCAGCACAACCACCTTGCCCTTGAGATCGGAGAGTTTGTGCTCCTTGCCCTCGAGGTCCTTGAGGGTGAAATCCGGAGCGGGTTTGCCGATCTCGGGAGCGGCATGGGCGGTGAGGGCGAGGGTGACAGCGGCGGATAGGGCGAGGAACGTTTTCATTTTCACGGACAGGAAGGTAACCGGTTTGCACAACGTTGCAAACGGGGGATCGCCATGGAGGCGGTTTTTTTGCATTGCGCCCTCAGCGTGCCCGGGCCAGGGCATCGAGCACGATCTGCTGGGTGAGAAGTTCCGGCAGAACGATCGGTTCCCCGTGGTTGGCGGGATACAGGACGTAAAACGGCACCCCGACCCGGCCGAAACTTTTCAGCGCGGCGGTGATCTCCGGATTGGCATTGGTCCAGTCGGCCTTCAACGGCACGATGCCCTGTTTTTGCATGGCCTCGCGGACGGACGGCACGTCGAGGGCGGTGCGTTCGTTGACCTTGCAGGTCAGGCACCAGTCGGCGGTGAAGTCGACAAACACGGGTTCCCCCTCCGCCCGCAGGTCGTCGAGGGTCTTCCGGGAAAAGGGCTGCCAGGGAATGCCGCCGGCCGTGACGGTCTGCGTGTCCGGGCGGGTGGATCCGCGGAATTTGTCCCCCAGAAAATACCAGCCGCCGCCGGCCAGAAGGAGCACAATGAGGAGGAGGGAGACGGTCCGCGTGGCCGGCTTGGAGAGCGGCCCGCAGAACGCCCCGTAGATCCAGCAGGCGAGGGCCACGCAGAGCAGGAAACAGCCGAACCAGAGCACCCCTTCGAGGCCCTTTTGGTTGCCGAGGATGTACAGCAGCCAGAGAAGCGTGGCGATGAGGGGGAAGCCCATGAACTGTTTGAGCCGCTCCATCCAGACCCCCGGTTTGGGCAGAATTTTCATCCAGCCGGGCCGGGCGGAGAGCACAAAATAAGGCGCGCCCATGCCCAGGGCGACGGACGCGAAGGTGAGCAGGATGATGGAGGGGGGCTGGCTGAAGGCAAATCCGAGGGCCGAACCCAAAAACGGCGCGGTGCACGGCGTGGCCAGCAGCGTGGCAAAGACGCCCTGCGAAAACGAACCCAGGTAGCCTTCCCCGGACGACGCCTCGTCGAGGGCCTGGGCGGCCTTTCCGGGAAGAACGATTTCAAAGACCCCGAACAGGTTGAGGGCAAAGGCGAAGACCAGGCTGCCGATGACGACGTTAAACCAGGGATTCTGGAACTGGAAGGCCCAAGTAACCTCGCGGCCGCCGGCTTTCAGGGCCGCGATGACCAGTCCGAGTCCGAGGAAAAACGCGAAGATGCCGGCGACGAAGGCGAGGCCGTGACGGAGGATGCGTTCCGGCCGGTCGCCCGCCTGACGGATGAAACCGAAGATTTTCAGCGAAATGACCGGCAGCACGCAGGGCATCAGATTGAGAATCAGTCCGCCCAGAAATCCGAAGAGCAGCGCCTTCCAAAGGGGGAATTCCGCCGGGGTCGGATCGGGCGGCACGGCGGGCCGGGCGGTTTCCCGGGGGACCGGTTCGGAATCCGCCAGGGAAACCAGCCAGCCCCGGCGGCCCTGGGGGGTATCCACCACGAGCACGCCGCGGATCGGGCCGGTGGCGGGAATGGTCACGGTGGCGGTTCCGCCGGTGACCGAACCGCCCTTGGGATGCCCGATTTCCTGACCCTGCGCCGGCAGGGGGAACACATCCACGGAAGTGGCGTCGCCCAGGCCGGAGACGGTCAGGACGGTTTCCTTTTCCTCCTGTTTCCAGGTCAGCTCAAACGGCGGGGTTGTGGCGAGGGGCAGTTCGGCGCGGAAGGTGGCAAAGATCTCCTCATGGGCCGGAGCGGCCTGATCCGCGACGGGAAGGGCAAGCTCCAGGTCGGCGCTGCCCGGAATGCAGATTTCGGCGCAAACCAGCCAATCGGCCCGGGCTTTGAGGGTGACGGTGGCGTCCTGCAGATCCGCCGGGGCCACGATGGTGGTGAGGAGCAGCACCCGGTCCTTGTAGGCATAGACCTCGATGTCCCCGGGTTCGATTTCCCGGTGGGGGAGCGGCCATTGGATGGGACCCGCGGCGAATCCCTCGGGGAGCTTCCAGGTGATGGTCGTGGGAAACCCGGCGTCGCCCGGATATTCCCAGTAGGTGTGCCAGCCGGGCGCCATTTCCAAAAGCAGGCCCACCTGGAACGGCTTCCCCGGAACCACCGCCGCGGTGTCGGCGATCAGGCTGGGTCTGACCAGGGTCTTGCCCTCGTATTCCTGCGCATGAACGGCGGCCACGAGGAGCAGCGGGAGCAAAAGCCAGCGGAACATGCCTTCGGTTACCACGTGGGGGAGGGGGATGCAAATTGATGTCGGGCGGCTCACCCCGGGGAGGTGGGAATTCTTGGGGTCAGTCCGGCTGCTGACCCTCCGGTTTTTCTATTCCTCCTTCTCCATTTCGGCCTCCTCAAGGGCCTCGAGTTCCTCGGGGGAAAGGCGGGTGATGCGCACGCGGCGCAGGCCGTGGGCGTGGCGCTGGGTGACGGTGACAAGGTATTCGCCGATGCGGACGTTTTCCCCCTGCGGCGGAATGTCCCCGACATTGCGCTGCACCCAGCGGTCGACGGTCTCGCGCGGCTGGAATTCGAAATTCCATCCGGTTTCCGCCCGCAGTTCGCGCACCGACAGGGAGGCGTCGATGAGAATGGAGTTTTCGGTGTGCTCGAAGATCGGCCCCTTTTCGATGTCGAGTTCGTCGCGGATTTCGCCGACGATTTCCTCCAGCACGTCCTCGAGGGTGACAATGCCGGCGAGCGAGCCGTTGTCGTCGAGCACAACCGCCAGATGGCTGCGGGAGGAGCGGAACAACTCGATCATCGACGGCAGCGGGGTTTTGAGGAGGAATGTCAGGACCGGACGAATGATCGGCTGGAACGAGGCTTCGGGTCCGAGCGCCTGCACCTGCCAGAGCCATTCCTTGACCAAAACCATGCCGAGCACGTTGTCCAGCGACCCCTCGCAGACCGGAAACCGGCTGTGGCCGCTGCTTTGCGCGATGCGCAGGTTTTCCTGCATGTCGCGGTCGGCCCAGAGGGCGACCACCGTGTCGCGCGGAAGCATGACCTGCTGGGCGACCACGTCCCGCAGCCGCAGGGAGCGGACCATGATCTTGTTGATGAGGGCGTCGCTGCGGTGGGTGTGGCGGGCGCGGCTGAGGACGTACTCCAGTTCCTCCGCCGAAAAGGTGTGCTCGCTCTCGGAGGCGGGTTCGAGTCCGGCCAGGCGCAGGAAAAAGTTCGCCGTTCCGTTGAGGATCCAAATGAACGGGTAAAACAGGTAATAAAAGAAGAGCAGCGGCGCCGCCACCCAGAGTGACACCCCCTTGGGCCGCTGGATGGCCAGGGATTTGGGCGCCAGTTCGCCGAAGACGATGTGCAGGAAGGTGATCGTCGAAAAGGCGATGCCGAAGGTGAGGGAATGGCGCACGGCGGCGTTGGTCACCCCCCAGTGCTGGAACAGGGGGTCCAGCCAGTGGGCCAGGAACGGTTCGCCCAGCCAGCCCAGCCCCAGGCTCGAGAGGGTGATGCCCAGCTGGGTGGCGGACAGGCAGGCGTCGAGGTTGTTGACGGCCCGCAGGGCGATGGGCACGCGCCAGTCCCCGGTTTTGAGCATGGGTTTCAGCTGACTGGCCCGGATTTTGACGATGGCAAACTCGGCGGCGACGAAGAAGCCGTTTGCCAGCACAAGGAGGAGGATGACAAGCAATTGCCATCCCAGTTCGAAAAGCATCATGGTTGAGCCCCTATGGACTTCATAAGCCCTCCATTTTCGCCAGCAGGCGCCGTTTGACAACCCCAACCGAAAAAAATCCGCGTCGGGGGTCAAATGCATGTTGGATTTTCCGTCGCGGACTGTTAATTGCGCGCGACGATGTCAGATTTCGGCAAAGAAGACGCCATTGCCCTTTACAACGTGGACCGTTGGGGCGGGGGGTATTTCTCGATCAACAAGCGGGGCCATGTGGTCGTGCTTCCCAACCGGTCGAGCTCTCAGAAGATCGACCTCATGGAGATCGTGCGGGAGGCCCGGGAGCGGAAGATCGAGTTTCCGCTGACCGTGCGCTTTCACGACCTCCTGCGGGATCGTGTCGAGACGATCAACACCGCCTTTGCCAGCGCCATCGAGGAAATGGGCTACCACAACGTCTACCGCGGGGTGTTTCCCATCAAGGTCAACCAGCTCCGCGAGGTGGTCGAGGAGATCATCGACGCCGGGAAACCCTGGCATTTCGGAATCGAGGCCGGCAGCAAACCCGAAATGATGGCCGCCCTGGCGGTGCACACCGACCCGGAAAGCCTGATCATTTGCAACGGCTACAAGGACACCGCGTTCATCCGCACGGCGCTGGTGGGCCGCAAACTGGGAAAAACGGTCATTCTGGTCGTCGAAAAACTCGAGGAGCTCAATCACATCCTCAAGGTGGCCGCCGAGATGGGGGTGGAACCCTACATCGGCCTGCGTGTCCGTCTGATGTCGAAGGGCGCCGGCAAATGGGCCACCAGCGGCGGCGAAAACGCCAAATTCGGACTTTCCACGCCGGAACTTGTCGAGGCCAGCGACCGCCTGACCAAGGCGGGCATGGCCCACCTGCTCAAGCTCGTCCATTTCCACGTGGGGTCCCAAGTGCCCGACATCGGGACGATCAAACGCGCCACCAAGGAGGCCGCCCGGTTTTATTCCAAGCTCTACAAGATGGGGCACACCCTGGGGTACCTGGATGTGGGCGGAGGGCTGGGGGTGGACTACGACGGATCCCGCACGACTTTCGACAGCTCGACCAACTATTCGCTCAACGAATACGCCCGCGACATCGTGTACAGCATCATGGAGGTCTGCGACGCCGAGGAGGTGCCGCACCCGACCATTGTGAGCGAGAGCGGCCGCGCCATTGTGGCGCACCATTCCGTGCTGCTGGTGGAGGCCTTTGGGTCAATCGAAAAGCACCCCGAGGGGCAGGTGATCACCGTTTCCGACGATGACCCGCAGATTGTGAAGGACATCGTCGAACTGGCGGAAAATGTCGGCAAAAAGAACCGCTTGGAAAGCCTGCACGACGCCCAGGAAATCCGCGAGCGATCCCAGGCCATGTTTGACCTCGGCCTGCTCGACCTCCGGGCGAAGGCCCGCATCGATGCGGTCTATTGGCAGATTGCCGAGCAGGTCGTCGCCATGTTCCAGGGCATGCGCTACGTGCCCGAGGAGGTGAAGGAGATGGAAACCGCGCTCGGCGACCAGTTCCTCTGCAACTTCTCGGTCTTCCAGTCGCTGCTCGACCACTGGGCCCTGGGTCAGCTTTTCCCCGTGATGCCCATTCACCGGCTCAACGAGATGCCCGACCGCAATGCCATGATGGTCGACATCACCTGCGACTCGGACGGCAAGGTTTCCAAGTTTGTGGACCTGCAGGACGTGAAGGACACCCTGCCCATGCACCGCTGGAGGCCGGGCCAGCCGTATTACATCGGATTTTTCCTGGTGGGTGCCTACCAGGACATCATGGGCGACATGCACAACCTCTTCGGCCGCGTCAACGAGATGCACATCTATCTCGATGAGGACGAGGACTGCGGTTATTATGTGGAGGAGGTTCTGCCCGGCAATACGATCGGTCAGGTGCTCTCCCTCACGCAATGGGACACCAACGAACTGGCCCGCCGGATGAAGGCGCAGATTGACGCCGCCATCAAGGGCGACCGCCTCAAACCCAGCGAGGCCATGCGGCTGCTGGACACCTACGAGAACGACCTCAAGGCCTACACTTACCTCAACTTCGACGATCAGAAAAAGAAATGAGTCAGCGCACGCCCCTTTATGAAAAGCACGTCGCCGCCGGTGGCCGCATGGTCGATTTTGCCGGCTGGGAAATGCCCGTCCAATACACGGGCATCCTCGACGAACACCGCGCGGTGCGCGAACGGTGCGGGGTCTTCGACATCTCCCACATGGGCGAGTTTTTTGTCTCCGGTCCCGGAGCGGAGGCCTGGCTGGATTCCCTCCTCACCAACCGCGTGGCCCGGCTCGGTGTCGGCGAGGCGCAGTATTCCCTCCTGCTCAACGGGCGCGGCGGGGTCATTGACGACCTGATCGTCTATCGCACCGGCGGGGAAAATTTTCTCCTGGTCGTGAATGCCGCCAAAATCGCCGAGGATGCCGAATGGCTCCGCGCCCACGCCCGGGACGGGGTGGAATTTGTCGACCGCAGCGCGGACTACGGCGCTCTCGCCGTGCAGGGACCGAAGGCGCCGGAAGTTTTTGCCGCCCTCTTCGGCCAACCCCTGCCTGCGGAGCGGAACCGGGTGCTTTTTCGCGACGGGGTGTATCTGGTGACGACCGGCTACACCGGCGAGGTGGGATTTGAGCTGCTGTGTCCGGCGGCGGATGCCGCCGCCTGGTGGGACCGGGTGGTTGCGGCCGGCGCCCAGCCCTGCGGCCTCGGCGCGCGGGACACCCTCCGGCTGGAGATGTGTTATCCGCTCAACGGGTCGGACCTCTCGCCCGACCGCACACCGCTCGAGGCGGGTCTCGGATTTTTTGTCGATCTCGAAAAGGGTCCCTTCCCCGGCCGCGATGCGCTGCTCGCCCAGAAATCCTCCGGCGTGCCCACCCGTCTCGCCGCCATCCGGGTTGAGGAGAAGTCCCCGCCGATCCGCTCCCATTATGCGGTGCTGGCCGACGGACAAAAGGTGGCCGAAACGACCAGCGGCGCGCTGAGCCCCAGCCTCGGATGCGGCATTGCCCTGGCCTACCTGCCGTTCTCGCTTGCCAAGGTGGGGCAGGCTTTGGAGATTGAAATCCGTGATCGCCGGTACCGCGCGGTGGTCGTCAAAAAACCTTTTTACCAATCATGAATGTCCCCGACGATTTGAAGTATGCCGACTCGCACGAATGGATCCGCGTGGAGGGCAATGTGGGCACGGTGGGAATCACGGACCACGCCCAGGCTGAACTGACCGATATCGTGTTTGTCGAACCGCCCAAGGAGGGCGCCGAAGTGGTGGCCCGGTGTGCCGCCGCCGTCGTGGAATCCGTCAAGGCCGCCAGCGACATCTACGCGCCCGTCTCCGGCCGGGTCACCGAGGTCAACACCGCCCTCGCCGACAATCCCGCGCTCCTCAACACCGATCCCTACGGTGAGGGCTGGATTTTCAAGATCCAGCTTTCCGATCCGGCCGAACTCGACGCGCTGAAGGATGCCGCCGCCTATCGCGAGCTGATCGCGAAATGAGTTCCTTTGCCCGCCGTCACATCGGGCCTTCCGAGACGGATCTTCCCGCCATGCTCGACGTGGTCGGGGTCGATTCGCTCGAGGCGTTGATCGATCAGACCGTTCCGCCGGCCATCCGAATGAAGGGGAGCCTCAATCTCCCCGCCGCCCGCACGGAGGAGGCCGCCCTGGCCGACCTGCGCGCGCTGATGGAACGCAACGAACTGCGCCGTTCCCTCATCGGCATGGGATACGCCGGGACGTTTTTGCCGCCGGTCATCCAGCGAAACATCCTGGAAAACCCCGGTTGGTACACGGCCTACACACCGTATCAGGCGGAGATCGCCCAGGGGCGCATGGAGGCCCTGCTCAATTTCCAGACGATGGTCTGCGATCTGACCGCGATGGAAATTTCCAATGCGTCGCTTCTCGACGAGTCCACCGCGGCGGCCGAGGCCATGACCATGGCCCGGGAGATCAAGCCGGGTGCGACGTTTTTTGTCGCGGAGGATTGTCATCCGCAGACGATCGCGCTGCTGCGCAACCGTGCCGAGCCGCTGGGCATCCGCATTTTGGTCGGGGACATCGAAAAATTCACCGACGAACCCGTCTTCGGCGCCCTCATCCAATATCCGGCCACCGACGGGGTCATCCGCGACCTGCCGGAGGTGATCGAACGCGTCCATGCCGCCGGGGCCCTCGCCGTGGTGGCCGTGGACCTGCTCGCCCTCACCCTGATCAAACCGCCCGGGGAATGCGGCGCGGACATCGTCATCGGTTCCACGCAGCGTTTCGGCGTGCCGCCGGGATACGGCGGACCGCACGCGGCGTTCCTCGCCACGCGTGACGAACACAAGCGGCGCATGCCGGGCCGCCTCGTCGGCGTGTCCCGCGACGCCGAAGGACGCCGGGCCCTCCGCCTCACGCTCCAGACGCGCGAACAGCACATCCGGCGTGAAAAGGCCACCAGCAACATCTGCACCGCGCAGGTGCTTCTGGCGGTCATTGCGTCGATGTACGCCGTGTACCACGGCCCCGAGGGACTGCGGGCCATCGCCGCGCGGATCCATGACCAGACCCGCCGGCTGGCCGCGGCGCTCAGGGAACGCGGCCTGACGGTGCAGGACGGACCGTATTTCGACACCCTGCGCATCGGACTCGGCGACCAGGCCGCCGACGAGGTGATCGCCCGGGCCGAGGCCCATGGGGTGAACCTGCGCAAGCTCGACGACCATGCGGTCGGGGTCACCCTTGACGAAACGGTGACCGACCTTTCCGTGCTCGCGGCCATTTTCGAACTGAAGGACGAGGTCCTGCAAAAGGAGGCTCCCGAGGTGATCACAGGGGCGCTGAAGCGCGGGTCCGCCTACCTTCGGCATCCGGTCTTCAACCGCTATCACACCGAGACGGAGTTGCTGCGGTACATCCGCCGCCTTGAGGCGAAGGATCTGTCGCTGACCACCTCGATGATTCCGCTGGGCTCCTGCACGATGAAGCTCAATGCGACGTCGGAGATGTATCCGGTGACCTGGGAAAAGGTGGCCGGATTGCATCCGTTTGTCCCGGCCGGGCAGGCGCAGGGCTATCACGAGATGTTCCGGCAGCTCGAGGCGTGGCTGGCGGAGATCACCGGCTTTGCCGCCGTGTCGCTTCAGCCCAATGCCGGGTCGCAGGGCGAATACGCCGGACTGCTGGCCATCCGCGCCTACCATGTTGCGCGCGGGGAGGCGGGTCGCACGGTCTGTCTCATTCCCACCTCCGCCCACGGAACCAATCCGGCCAGCGCCGTGCTTGCCGGCATGAAGGTGGTTCCGGTGGCCTGCGACGCCAATGGCAACATCGACCTTGCGGACCTCGACAAAAAGATCGAGGCGCACCGCGACACGCTGGCCGCGCTCATGGTGACCTATCCCTCCACCCACGGCGTGTTTGAGGAATCGATCCGCGAAGTGTGCGCCAAGGTGCATGCCGCGGGCGGCCAGGTTTACATGGATGGCGCCAACATGAACGCCCAGGTCGGACTGTGCCGTCCGGGCGACATCGGCGCGGATGTCTGTCATCTCAACCTGCACAAGACCTTCTGCATCCCGCATGGCGGGGGCGGTCCGGGCGTCGGTCCCATCGGCGTGGCGGCCCATCTGGCGCCGTTCCTGCCCGGCCACTCCGTGGTTTCGCTCGAAGGACGCCGGACCGTGGGGGAAGTGGCCCAGGCCCCGTGGGGAAGCGCCAGCATCCTGGTCATTTCCTGGATGTACATCGCCATGATGGGTCCGGACGGTCTTGCCGACGCGACGCGTCACGCCATCCTGAACGCCAACTATATCGCCGCGCGGCTTTCGCCGTATTTCCCGGTGCTCTATAAGGGCGCACAGGGACGCGTGGCGCACGAATGCATCCTCGATCTGCGCGAATGGAAGCAACGCGCCGGCGTGGAGGTTGAGGACGTGGCCAAGAGGCTGATGGATTACGGATTCCACGCGCCCACCATGAGCTGGCCGGTGCCCGGCACGCTGATGGTGGAGCCGACGGAAAGCGAATCGAAGGCGGAGTTGGACCGGTTTTGCGACGCCATGATCTCGATTCACGGCGAGCTTTGCGCCATTGAGCGCGGCGAGTGGGATCGCACGAACAATCCGCTGAAAAACGCCCCGCACACCGCGACGGCCGTCAGTTCCGACCGGTGGGACCGTCCGTATTCCCGCGAGCGCGCCGCCTACCCGGCGCCATGGCTTCGGGAGCACAAGTTCTGGCCGGCGGTGGCCCGCATCGACAATGTGTACGGCGACCGCAACGTGTTCTGCTCGTGCCCGCCTGTCGGGGAATTGTCATCCTGACCGTTCCGGCCGTCGGCGTCGCCGCCGGACCTGACACGGCGGGGGCTTCGATTCAGTCCACATGAGCTCCGCCCTGCTTTCCGCCAACGAGCTTTCGCTGTCCTACGGTTCCCAGAACCTGCTGGAGGCGGTGACCCTTGCCGTGGCTCCGGGGGAAAAGGTCGGGCTTGTCGGACGCAACGGCTGCGGCAAGACCAGCCTGTTGAAAATTCTCGCCGGCGACCAGCCGCCGGATGGCGGCGAGGTCTCCCGGCGCCGCGGATTGCGGATCTGCTACCTGCCGCAGGAGTTCGAGCTCGATGGCACCAAAACCGTGCGGGAAAACATCGAGTCCGGCGCGGCCGATTTGATGGAATGGATCCGGCGCTATGAGGAGGGCGCGGGGTCCGGGGCGGAACAGGCCGAGCTCCTGCAGCGCATCGAACAGGCCGACGGCTGGAACCTCGAGGCCCGCATCAAGGCCGATGCCACCGCGCTGGGCGTCCCGCCGCTGGACGTCCTGGTCGGACCGCTCTCCGGCGGCGAAAAACGCCGCGTCGCCCTTTGTCGGGCGCTGGTGGCCCAGCCGGACCTGCTCCTTCTTGACGAGCCCACCAACCACCTCGACGCCGAGTCGATCCGGTGGCTGGAGGCGTTTTTGCGCGGTTTTGCCGGGGCGGTGATTTTTGTGACCCACGACCGGTATTTTCTCGACGTCATCGCCACGCGCATCGTCGAAATCGCCGACGGGCGTGCGTATTCCCATCCGGGAAACTACACGGCCTATCTGGAGGCCAAGGCGGTGCGCCGGCAGATTGCGAGTCAGGCCGAACGGCGGCGCCAGCGGTTTCTGCGCGCGGAGCTGGAATACGTCCGCGCCGGTGTGCGCGCGCAGCGGTCCAAGTCGCGTCACCGCCTCGAGACATTTTACCAGGTGGCCGGACTGGAGGCCCCGCCCGAGGAACGGGAGATGGATCTCATCCTGCCGCCCGCGCCGCCGCTGGGCAACATCGGCATCGAACTGGAGAATGTCGGGGCCAAAGTGGGCGAGGGGAGTGACGCACGGTGGTTGTTCCGCAACCTCAGTCTCTCCCTCAAGCCGGGGGAATGCACCGGCATTGTCGGCCGCAACGGAGTCGGAAAATCGACGCTGCTGCGCATTTGCCTGGGCGAACGCCCGCCGGACGAAGGCACGGTGACCATCGGAAAAAAGGTTCTTTTCAACGCCATTGACCAGAACCGTCAGGAATTGGACGGAACCAAAACCGTCATCGAACAGGTGGCCGACATCGGCGGGGAGACCGTCACCTTTGGCGACCAGAAGCTCGCGGTGCGGGCGTTTTTGCGGCGGTTTCTTTTCACCGACGACCGGGTGCGCGAACGGGTGGACCGCCTTTCCGGCGGCGAGCGGGCCCGGCTCCTTCTGGCCCGCGTTCTCAAACGCGGCGGCAATTTCATCGTGCTCGACGAGCCGACCAACGACCTTGACCTGCCCAGCCTGCGCATGCTCGAGGAGGCGCTGGTCGATTTCGAAGGCGGCGTGCTGGTGGTCAGTCACGACCGCTATTTCCTCGACCGCGTCTGCGACCAGATCGTGGCCTTCGAGGACGGCGGGGTGTTTGTGCAGCCGGGGAACTATTCGTATTACCTCGAAAAGCGCAGGGAACGCGAAGCGCGTGCCGCGGCGGAGGTTTCCGCGCCGGTCGCACCGGCGGCCGGCGCCCCCAAGGTGCGGGCCCGCAAGCTGACCTTCAAGGAACAGCGTGAACTGGAGGGCATGGAGGAGGCCATCCTGGCCGCCGAGGCCCGCGCGTCCGAGATCGAGGGCCTTCTCAACGAACCGTCGTTTTACATCACGCGCTCGCACGAGGCGGCGGGACTGCAGGCCGAACTCGAGGCGCTGCAGAAGGAAATCAACCGCCTCTACGCGCGTTGGGAGGAACTCGAGGCGCTTCGGAAATAACATCCTGCCGCGGTCCCGCGGGGACTCACAGCAGAGCCTTCAGGGCTCCTTCCAGTGTGGCGATGGTCTGAGGCGAGGCATTCCCGCCCATCAGACCGATGCGCCAGATCTTTCCGGCGAGCGGCCCGAGTCCGCTGCCCACTTCGATGCGGTATTCGGATAGCAGTTTCGCGCGCAGTCCGGCTTCGTCGAATCCCTCCGGCAGCCTGAACGTGGTGAGCGGATGCAGGCGGTGGGGTTCGTCGACGAGCGGTTCCAGACCAAATGGCCGCAGGGTCGCGATGAGCTGCTCCGCGGCGTCCCGGTGGCGTTTCCAACGGGCCGGCAACCCCTCCTCAAGCACCTCGGCCAAGGCCTCGTGCAGGGCATAAACCATGCTGATGGGCGCGGTGTGATGGTAGGCGCGGGCGCCGGAATCCTTGCCGACGTATTTCAGGATTTCGTTGAGATCGAGGTAGAAGCTCGGCACGGGAGTCCGCCGTTTGGCATGCCGCTCCAGCGCGCGGGCGCCGACCGTCACCGGCGAGAGTCCCGGCGGGCAGGCGAGGCATTTCTGCGTGCCGGAATAGGCGAGGTCCACGCCCCACGCATCGAGATGCACCGGCATGCCGGCGAGGGAGGTCACGCAGTCGGCGAGGAGAAGGGCGTCGTGCTTGAGCGCGAGTTCGGCGAATCCCGTGAAGTCCTGATAGATCCCCGTGGAGGTTTCGCCGTTGACCAGACAGATGAGATCGGGACGGAAGGCGTCCGCGGCGGCGGTCATTTTTTCCAGTGTGGCGGGCGTGCCCCAGGGAAACTCCTCCCGGTGCACGGTGCCGCCGATCTTTTCAGCCACGTTGGCGATGCGGCCGCCGAAGACGCCGTTCACTGCGACCAGCACACGGGTTCCGGGTTCCACGAAGTTGACCATCAGAAAGTCCATCCCCGCGCTGCCGGTGCCGGAGACCGGGAAGGTGACTTCGTTCCTGGTGTCAAACACCTCGCGCAGCATGGCCTTGCACCCGTCCATGATGGCGAGAAATTCGCGGTCCATGTGACCAAGGAGCGGCAGGGCCATGGCGCCGCGCACGCGCGCGGAGACATTGCAGGGACCGGGGCCGAGGAGGAGTTTTTCGGAGGGGTGGAGCGGGGTGGGCATAAGATGAAGGAAGGTGGGTCGGGAAAACGAGAGCTTATCGGCGGGGAGCGGTGTCGTCTTCGGGGTGCTTGTGAATGTCCCCGATCCAGGCCGGGCAGGCGCCACCTTCGTCGGTGAGACCTTGGCCGAAGACCACGTCGTAGGCATCGACGGCCGCCCTGGGGGACTCAACCGGGAGGTGGCTTGATCGGCGACTTCACGACCTATCTGGCCACCACCGCTTCGATGTAGCCGAAGGGATCGTCGGTGGGCAGGAAGACCTTCTTTTGTCCGGGGGGACGGCCGACCTTGGAGAGGTCGATGTTGAGATAATGTTTGTTCGGCATCGTGAGCTTGATGCGCGCGAGACCCGGGACGGCTTCAAGGGCGGCTTCCCCCATGAGGTAAAGCGTGCGCTGGACCGACGGACTGTAGGTACCGGAGAACACCTTGAGCATGGCGTCCATCACGGCGGTATCCACGTCGGCCGAGTCGTCGGCGAATTCCCATTCCGCGTTCAGGCTGGTGGCGAGAATGCGGTCGGTGGTTTCGGGAAGGGTGGTCAGGTCACACTTGGGATATCCGACAAAACCGGATTCGGTCGTTTTCATGATGACCAATTCCCGGATGCCGGAGGACCGTTTCACCGCCCCTCCCTTCTCAAACCGGACCCTGCTGAAGGGGCGGCCGTTGGCGTCGCGGACAAAACAATGGTCGTGGGGCGTCCCGCCCGGGGTCATGCGTGTCCAGACCGATTCCGTCACTTCGGCGTCACAGGCGGTGAGATGGGAATATTTGGCCGGGAAATGTTTGGCCAGTGCGAGGGCAAAACCGTCCCGCGTGACGTCTTCCAGGTCGTGCGCGAGGGCGAGGATGGTGTTCCGGACCGTGTCGGTCGGAACGACGCTTGAGTTGTCCTCGCTCAGATAGGCTCCGGCAAGGTCCCCTTCGAGGAGGGCGTTCACCTGCCATTCGGCGACTTCGTGGCGGGTTCCGTTTCGTTTGACGCGCAGCAGCCGCACCGCGTGTTTCCCATAGTGATTGAATTCCAGACGGCTCATATCGTTCTCCCTGTGTCAATGCGCTGGACAACACGCCCTGACTGAAGCATGACGATGCACCGAGCATGTCGGGGATCACCAGCAGAAAATGCAGGTTGGCGGATTTGAATGCCGTTGGCCGGCAGGAGTTTGTCGGAACCCTCGGCGGCATTTTCGAGCATTCCCCGTGGGTGGCCGAGGCCGTGGTGGAGGAACGTCCCTTTGCCAGTGTGGAGGCCCTGCTGGCCGCCTTGGTGCGGGCGGTGCGCACGAGCGCGCCGGAAAGGCAGCTGGCGCTCATCCGGGCGCATCCCGATCTGGCGGGGCGGCTCGCGCGTCAGGGGGAACTGACCCCCGAGTCCCGGCGCGAGCAGGCGGCGGCGGGACTGTCCGCGGCGGACCCCGCGACGCTGGCGCGCATCAATGAACTGAATGCCGCCTACCGCGCGCGGTTCGATTTTCCCTTCATCATTTGTGCGCGCCTCAACAATGTGCAGACCATCCTCGAGGCGATGGAACGCCGGCTCGGCAACGATCCGGCGGTGGAACGCGCCACCGCGCTGGAGGAGATTGAAAAAATCGCCCGGCTGCGGCTGATGGATTTTGTGGAGGACTGACCCATGACCGGAAAACTCACCACTCACATTCTGGACACGGCCCGGGGCCGTCCGGCCGCCGGCGTGCGCGTCGTGTGTCGGCGTGTGGAATCCGATGGCACCCTGACCGTGGTGTCCGAGGCGACCACCAATGCCGACGGCCGCACCGATGCGCCTCTTCTGGCCGGCACGGCGTTGGCGGCCGGGGTGTATGTGCTGGACTTTCATGTGGGGGCGTATTTTTCCGAGGGGTTTCTCGATGTGGTGCCCGTGCGGTTTCGCATCGACGATGCGAACACGCATTATCATGTGCCTCTCCTCTGCTCGCCCTGGTCCTACAGCACCTACCGTGGAAGCTGACCCCCCGGTGCCGTTTGATGTCCGTCCCGAGGCCGCGGCGGATCTCCTCGACGCGCTGGCCCTGATCACCGATGAACCGCCGGGGCTGACCCGAACGTTTTTGTCCCCGGCGCTGGCCCGGGCCAGGGATCTCCTGGCCGGCTGGATGCGGTCGGCAGGTCTGCGGGTCTTTGAGGATGCGTGCGGCAATCTGATCGGCCGCCTCGACTGCGGCGATCCCGCCGCCGGCACGGTGGCCTGCGGGTCGCATCTCGACACCGTGCGCAATGCCGGCCGGTATGACGGCGCCCTCGGGGTGGTGGCGGCGTTGCAGGCCGCCGCCGCGGTGGCGCACAGCGGGCGCCGGCTGCCGTTTCATCTCGAGGTGGTGGGGTTTTCCGACGAGGAGGGGGTGCGTTTCCAATCCACCTACCTCGGCAGCCGCTTTTATGCCGGCACGCTGGGCGAAGCGGACCGGGCCGTGCGTGATGCCGCGGGCATCAGCGTGGCCGGGGCCATGGCGGCGCATCGTCCGCGTTTTCCCGCTCCGCCGCCGCGGCGGTTGGTCGGATACGTTGAGGCGCACATCGAGCAGGGTCCGGTGCTGGAACGGGCCGGCCTCGCACTCGGCGTGGTGCGTTCCATCGCCGGTCAGACACGGGCGCGGATTTTCCTGGAAGGACGCTCCGGCCATGCGGGCACGACGCCGATGGCGCTGCGCCGCGACGCGCTGGCCGGCGCGGCGGAGGGGATTACGTTGATCGAAAAACTGGCCGCCGCCGCGGACGGTCTGGTGGCCACGGTGGGGGATCTCCGGATCGAATCGGCGGCCAGCAATGTGATTCCCGGACGGGTGAATTATACGCTCGACGTGCGGGACGCCGACGACGCGCGGCGTTTGGAATTCTGCCGCGAGGTCTTTCGGCAAATCGAGGCCCGTGCGGTTTCCCGCGGGCTCTCCGTGCGCATCGAAACGCCGTTTTCGGCTCCCGCCGTCTCCTGCGCCCCGCGCCTGACGGAGGCGCTGGCGGATGTGGTCCGGAGGTTCCAGCCGTCCTGTCCGCGTCTGGTCAGCGGCGCCGGTCATGACGCGGTGGCCCTTGCCGGGGTGACGGAGGTGGCCATGTTGTTTGTCCGCTGCCGGGACGGTCTGAGCCATCATCCCGACGAACATGCCGCGCCGGCCGACATCGCCCTGGCCGTGCGGGCGCTCACCGAGTTTCTGCTTCATTATCCGCTGCCATGAACGATCTCATCATTCGCAATGCCTTGGTTGTGGAGGGAACCTCCGTGCTGCCGTCCGATGTGGCCGTGAAGGACGGGCAAATCGCCGCCGTGGGGCCGTCGCTTTCCGGTTCCGCGCGGCGCGAGATTGATGCGTCGGGGCTGCACCTTTTTCCGGGATTCGTGGACACCCACGTGCATTTCAACGAACCGGGTCGCGCGGACTGGGAGGGACTGGCCCGGGGGTCGGCCGCCCTGGCCCTCGGGGGCGGAACGTGTTTTTTCGACATGCCGCTGAATTCGCATCCGCCGGTGCTGGATCGCGGACAGTTTGAAGCAAAGCGCGGCATCGCCTCCCAGAAGTCCATTCTCGACTTTGCGCTGTGGGGCGGGATTTGTCCGGGTCGCACGGGCCGCCTCGACGAGATGGCGGAGGCCGGCGCCGTGGGCTTCAAGGCCTTTCTGTGTCCGAGCGGCATTGCGGAATTCCCCGAATCGGACCCCGCCACCCTGCGCGAGGCCATGAAACGCGCGAGGCGCTGGAACCTGCCCGTGGCCGTGCACGCGGAGGATCCCGTCACGCTGGCCAAGGTGCGTTCAGCCGGCGTTTCCATGCGCGATTTTCTCCTCAGCCGTCCGAAGGCGGCCGAGGTCGAGGCGGTCCGCCGGGCCTGTGAAATCGCCGGTGAAACCGGCGCCTCGCTCCATGTCGTGCACGTCAGCTGTGCCGGGGCGCTGGAGGTGATCGTTCATGCCCGCGGGATGGGGGCCGACGTCACGGCGGAGGTCTGTCCGCATCACCTGCTCTTTCACGCCGGGGACGCCGTCCGCATCGGCGCCCGGGCCAAATGCGCGCCGCCGCTTCGGCAACAGGAGGATGTTTGGGAACTCTGGAAACATCTGCTGGCCGGCGAAGTCACCTCGGTCGGGTCGGACCATTCCCCGGCGCCGCCGGAGTGGAAAGCCGGCGCGGATTTTTTTGCGGTCTGGGGGGGGATCTCCGGATGTCAGCATGCCTTTCCGGCGTTCCTGGGAGCGCTCTGGCGGCGGGCCCCAGGACAACTGGCCGACGCCGCGGGCTGGCTCGCGCGGAATCCGGCCGCCCGGTTCCGTCTGGGCCGGAAGGGTCGCCTCGCCCCGGGATACGATGCGGATCTCACCCTGGTGAAATTCGGGACGTTCCCGCCCATTGCGGCCGGGGAGCTTGTTTACCGTCATCCCCTGAGTCTCTACGAAGGGTTCCGTCCGTCCTGCCGCGTCACGCACGTTTTCCGGCGGGGCGAGGGGATTGTCCTCAATGGTGCGCTTTTCCCTCCGGCCCGGCCGGGGGTCTTTGTTCGTCCCGACCCCACATGAAAATGCCGAAAAACGAAACCCGGTTGCCGCCGCGCCTTCGCGTCCATCACGCGGGGGGGCGGTGGCCCTGGGGTCCGGAAAGATCGAACGGCTCGGACATGCGGCCGAAACCGGCAGCCTCAGCGAAGCCGCCCGGGCGAAATCTTCGAAAAATTCGAAAGCGCAGGCTTCCGGATGCGCGATTCCTGATGGGAAACGGGGCGGGCGCAGGGAAAGTCGATTTCTTCCTTGCGAAAAAACAAAGTCTGCCTCAGTTGAGAATCGAGGTTATCTTCGATGTCTTCCGACAGGTCCGGGTCCGATGTTTGGCCCACGCTCAAGCGGTTTTTTCCGTATCTCTATCCGTACTGGAAAAAATTCACGGTCATTTTTTTGCTCATTCTCGTTGTCAGCGGCCTTGAACTGATCCGGCCCCGGCTCATCGGCATGATCGTGGACGAGGCCGTCAAGGGCGAGTCGCTCTCCTCGACGTTTGTCCTTCTGGGGATCTTTCTCTTTTCGGTGGTGGGCCGCAGCGCCGCGCTGCTCACGCGCAATTTCCTCATCCAGCGCACCGGGATGCGGGTGACCTGCGACATGCGGGTGAACATTTTCCGGCATCTGCAAAATCTTTCCCTGCGCTTTTACGATGCCCGGCACACGGGCAAGATCGTCTCCCGCATCAGCAACGACACGGGCGCCTTCCACAATCTGGTGACCGGCGCGTCCGTGAACCTGCTCGGCGACATTGTCATGATCGTGGGGGTGCTGGTGATTCTGGTGACCACCAACTGGAAGCTCGCCCTGCTGACCTACGCCATCCTGCCGTTGTTCCTCTACAATTATTTCTGGCACAAGCGCCGCCTGCGGGTGGAGAGCCGCCGCCACCGCCGCAACTGGGACAGTGTGCTCAGTTTTTTGCATGAACGCATCGCCAGCATGCGGCTCGTGCGGGCCTTTGCGACCGAGGAAGCCGAGGTGGAGGTGTTTCGGAAGCGGATCGAGGCGGACTATGACAATTACACCCGGGTGGTCTGGCGAAATTCCCTGCTCAACGTGGGCGCCGATTTTCTCGCCGGCATCGGCACGTTTCTGGTGCTGGGTTACGGGGCGTATCAGGTGATGACGGTGAAGGATTTCAGCGTGGGCCACCTCACGGCGTTCCTTTTTTATCTCGGCCTGTTGTACGCGCCGATCATCCGCATCGTGGAATCCAACTCGGTCATTCAGCAGGCCGCCACCTCGCTGGAAAAAATCTTCATCCTGCTGGACACCAAACCGCACATTCCGGAGAACGACGCCCTGCCGCAGCTTCCCGATCTGCAGGGACGCGTCACCTTTGAGAATGTTTCCTTTGCCTACCGGCCGCAGCATCCCACCCTGCGCCATCTCCAATTCGAAGTGCCGGCGGGCCAGACCTACGCCCTGGTGGGACCGAGCGGTTCCGGCAAGAGCACCATCATCACGCTCCTGGCCCGGTTTTACGATCCCACCGAAGGCCGCATCCTGGTCGACGGTCGGGACATCCGCAGTTTCAACGTCCAGTCCCTGCGCCGCCAGATCGGCATCGTCATGCAGGACAACATCCTTTTTTCGGGCACGATTGCCGACAACATCAAATACGGACGCCCGGGCGCGACGTTCGAGGAGGTCATCGAGGCCGCCAAACTGGCCAACGCGCATGACTTCATCTCGAAGCTCCCCCAGGGCTACGAAACCTGGCTGGGCGAGCGCGGCGTGCAGCTCTCCGGCGGTCAGCGCCAGCGCGTGGCCATCGCGCGGGTCATCCTCAAGAATCCCCGCATTCTCATCCTCGACGAGGCCACCTCGGCGCTCGACACCGAATCCGAACGCCAGGTGCAGGAGGCGCTCGACCGGCTCATGCACGGACGGACCAGCATCGTCATTGCGCACCGCCTTTCCACGGTGATCAACGCGGATCGCATTCTTGTGCTCCAGCAGGGTTCGATTGTGGAAAGCGGGCGGCACGAGGAATTGCTGAAGGCGGACGGGGTTTACCGCCGGCTTCACGACATGCAGTTTGCCCGCAATGCGGCGGAGCCGGAAGTGGCGGCTTGAGTCCGCGGGGTTTTCCGTCTTTAGTGACGGCATGAACCGACTTCTTTCCCTCAGTGTCGTGCTTCTTTTCCTGGGTCTCCTGGGTTTCTCCGGTTGTGCCGGTCTGGGTTCCGGGGACACGGAAAAACTGCTCTCCGCCGCCGGCTTTCGTGTGCGCGTGCCCACGACTCCGCAGCAGATCGAAATGTTCAACAGCCTGCAACCCTACAAGGTTGAGCGCCGGGTGGTGGGGAACAAGGTGATTTACACCTACGCGGATCCCAAACGGAATCTGCTCTTCATCGGAGGAGAGAAGGAATACCAGCAGTTCGCCCGGCTGGGCATCCAGCAACAGATCGCCATGAGCAATCTGGCCGCCGCCGAGATCAATCAGTCGACGGCGATGACGATGAACATGGATGCCTGGGGTCCGTGGGGCATCTGGTGGTAGGTTGGCCGTTTGCCGGATGAATCCCGGCCGGAAACGGGGGACGGAGGCCGCCCTTGGGCGGGAATGTCCTAAAACAACTCAAGCTGCGCCACCGGGGCGAAACTGATCCGGTGCAGCGGGCACGGGCCGTGTTCCCGCAGGGCGGCCAGGTGCTCGGGCGTTCCGTAGCCCTTGTGGTGGAGGAAACCGTATTGCGGAAACCTCTCGTGGGCCTCGTGCATGATGCGGTCGCGGGTGACCTTCGCGATCACGCTGGCGGCGGCGATGGAAAAACTCAGGGCGTCGCCCCCCACGAGCGCGGTGTGGGGAGTGGGAAAATCCCGCACCGGCAGGCCGTCGATGAGGGCGTGGTCGATCTGGCGTTTCAGCGACGCCACCGCCTCCCGCATGGCCTGGTGGGTGGCCCGCAGGATGTTCAGCCGGTCCACCACCTCGGCGCTCTGCACGGAAACCGCCCAGAGAACATGCGGGCTGTTGGACAGCGTTTCGTAAAGCGCCTCCCGGCGGGAGGGGGGCAGCTTCTTGGAATCATCCAGCCCCTCCGGCGCCTCATGTTCGAGAAAAACCACCGCGGCGGCGACCACCGGGCCGGCCAGCGGACCGCGCCCCGCCTCGTCGATGCCGGCCACAAATGAAAAGCCCTGCTCCCGGAGAGCACACTCGCGCTCGAAGGAACAGGGCATGGAAGGGACGAACTCGATCGATGATTATTTGGTCGCCGTCTTCTCCTTCACCGTCGTGGCGGATTTGCCCTTGCGGTTGCGGAGGTAGTTGAGCTTGGCCCGGCGCACCTCGCCCCGGCGCTCGATTTCGATCTTGGCGATGCGCGGGGAATGCAGCGGGAACACGCGCTCGACGCCTTCGCCATAGCTGACACGGCGAACAGTGAAATTGGAGTTCAGGCCGGTGCCCTTGCGTCCAATGACGATGCCGCTGTACACCTGCACGCGCTCCTTGTCGCCCTCAATGACGCGCGTGTGAACCTTCACGGTGTCGCCCACGCGGAAGTCCGGAATATCCTTCCTGAACTGTTCGCTTTCGATTTTTTCGATGATGCTGCTCATGGCTGTAAAAAGTGGAACTTTCCACCTTGTCGCAAGTCGCCTTCCCTGGCAAGCGGGATTTTGCGGGGAGATCGGGCGGCCCCTTTTCGCCCCGGAAACGGATCCCTTTTCCCGTCTATCCGTCCATCGGACAGGGAGGCCACCCCTCCGGCGATTCGGAGGTTTTTCGGACGCCCTGGCGGAGCGTCGGGAGCCGGCGGAATCCCCCTGCCCGGGGTTTCTTGCAGGTCTTCCCGATCACCACGACAAGCTCACAACGACAAACTCACATTTTCAGCGCCTCCCGGGCCCGGGGGACGCCGTTTTTTGCCGAAGGCTTTGCTGCAGGAGCATCATGACCGCCGCCTCTGCCGGGCGCAGACGGCGCAGAACCCGGCTGAGCCGGCACTCGAGCACCTTTTGCAGGCGTTCCACCAGGGAGCCGTCCAGATAGGTGTCGAGAATGACCGGATGAATGTAGCTCTTGCGACAAATGGCCGGCGTGTTGCCGAGCGTGCGGGCCACGGTGGAAATGGCTTCCAGCATGTTGCGCCGGGCTTCCCGCGGGCTGGCAAAGCGGTCGAATGCGCGCAGGGCCTGGGCGGCCAGCACGGTTCCGGTCCAGGTCCGGAAATCCTTCGCGGTGAAGGAATCCCCGGTGATCTCCCGGAGATAGGCATTCACGTCCGTGGAGGTGACGTCCACAATGCGGCCGGTCCCGTCCCGGTAGGCAAACAATTCCTGTCCGGGAAGATCGCGGCAGCGGCGCACAATGCGCGCGAGGCGGGCGCTTTCGATGTCGATGACATGGAATTTGCCGGACTTTCCCCGAAACGAAAAGGTGCACCGGGCCCCCCGGGTGCGGACGTGACGGTTGCGCAGGGTGGTCAGTCCGAACGAGCCGTTGGTGCGGGCGTATTCGTCGCTGCCAATGCGGATGAGCGTGGTTTCCAGCAGCCGGGTCACCGCGGCCAGTACCTTCTCGCGCGGAAGGCCCGGACGGGAGAGATCGTGCTTCACGCGCCGGCGGATGCGGGGCAGCACCTTTCCGAAGGCGATCATCCGGTCGTATTTGGTCGCATCCCGTCCGGCCCGCCAATCGGCGTGATAGCGGTATTGCTTGCGCCCGCGGGCATCCCGCCCGGTGGCCTGCAAATGACCGTTGGCGTGGGGGCAGATCCAGACCTCCCGCCACGCCGGCGGAATGGCCAGGCGCTTGAGACGGGCGAGGGTGTGGCGGTCGCGAATGCACCGGCCGGAGGCGTTCAGATAAACAAATCCCCGGCCGGAGGGGCGCCGCCGGATCCCCGGCCGGGCATCACTCGTGTAGCGCAACCCCGCCCGGCGCGCCTCCTCTTTACCGGAGGGATGCTTCATGGCGGGACGGCAGGTTTTTCATGTCCCGTGGGGCGGATGCCGTGCTGCGCAGCCGGTCGGCGAGGGACCAGAGCCAGGCGAGGAGAAAAAGGGGACTGAGAATGACCACGGTGACCGCTCCCATCAGCCATGCAACCGTCAGACGGAGGAAATTGCGCCAGGAATCGGGCGGGGCGGGGGGATTTCTTGCGGTGGTCATCCTGCTTGCCAATCGCGGCTATCATGGGCATCGGACGCTCAAAATGCACGCTGATTGCGGGGCGGACCGGGTGAGGAATTAGTTAAGACGTTTGTTGGTAGTGACTTGTGTCTATTTTTCTCCCGGGATTTTCTTCTTGCCTCCTCTTCCGCATCTTTTTATGAAGGAGGCACTGATGAAAACTGTCTTCTCCCTCCTTGCTGTCTTCGCAACGATTGGCTTTGCCCAAGCCGGTGGCTTTGGGGGACCTCCGCCGTTCACGAACGGTTCGCCGCTCGTCTCGGGAGTTGATGGTGCCTATCAGGCCACGGCGCGTGGCAAGAATTTGAC
>Ga0065721_10003875_pt1 | contig 107497 bp, 112 predicted proteins | sample Mesricmetagenome_FD_59108 | JGI IMG/M metagenome (GOLD analysis project Ga0065721, IMG submission 59108) | Mesophilic microbial community from rice straw/compost enrichment Sample: eDNA_1 v2 (version 2) | ecosystem: Engineered > Solid waste > Grass > Composting > Bioreactor | place: USA...
GCGTAACCATTTGGTTAAAAAATAAAAATCGCTCGATTGCCGCCTTAGAACGGCGCCCCAATCGAGCGATTTTTCCTACCGGGGAGAGTTTTGCGGCCCGATTCGGCAGATGTTCCAGCTGACAGGAGGCCATCAGAACATCTCCATCTGCGCCGGCGCATCCGGCATGGCTTGGCGTGCGCGGCCGACAAAGGTCCGGATTTTTGAAAATTGCTTGTCGGTGATCACCATGAAACGGACCTCCCCCTCGGCTGGTACGCATTTGCCCATGCGGTTCACATGGACGACCGCATTTTCGTGACTCGCGCAATGCCGATAGTAGACGGAATACTGCATCATGGAAAAACCGTCTTCCAGCAAATCCTTGCGGAAACGGGCATAGGCGCGGCGCTGCTTCTTCGTCTCGACGGGCAGATCGAAAAAGGCGAAAACCCACACGGTGCGCCATCCATACGGCCATGCCGGATTTTCAGGTTTCCGCCGAGCCATGGGAAAGCGCCTCGGTCAACGGCAAGCCGCGGGGTAGAGCAAGCAGCGCCGATCCCGGCAGTTCGGCAACATTCTCGCCGGTCATCGCCGCGGCTAGGCTTTGCGCGGCCTTCTCAATGCCGAGCATCAGCGGAAAGGCCTTGCCGCCAATAACAATGCGCTCAGCGAACAAGCTGAGCAGGGCGCGCTTCCCATCGCGGTCGACTTCCCCAGTGTGTCCTTCGTCACGAATGGCCCTCACTTTCCAATCGACGTAGGGGCGAAACGGCTCGATCAGATCGTCGGCGAGACAGAAAGGGTTGTCGCGCCGTTCATGGAAAACGCCGAGGCTTGGATGTAGCCCCGTCCCAACGAGGGCGCGGGCGCAGGCAGCTCGCAGCACGGCATAACCGTAATTGAGCAACCCGTTCGGTGGCGCTCCGAAGCGGTCCCGTCGGAAGTCGCGTCCCATCAGTGCGGGCCAATACCGCTGCGCCGCCTGAGCTTCCAAATTGTCCGGATCGCCGGAACGCACTCGTCCCGCAAGGCCGCTCAAACCTTCGTCTTTACCGGTAAAGGCCGTCAGCACTGCCGCCTGCTGGCTGATTTTAGCAACCACCAGCGCTTGCCAGATGCGCTTCTTTACCGGCGCTCCTGCATTGGCCTGACTTTGGAAACGCGATGCCTGAAGGACATGACCATCCAGCGGCAGCAGCAGCCCAATCGGCATGTGATCCTTGCCGCATAACGCCACCGTGGTTCCGGCCTCGGCCAGGGCAGCCAGTAGGGAGTGCGAATAGCGCGTCTCGGGATGATCGACGATCAGGACGCCGAGATCCTCTATCGGTACGGTGGTCGGATCTCGACCTTCCAGCTCGATCACCAATTGCTTGTGCTGCATGCGAAGCTTGGTGGGAGCTGACGATATCTCGATCACCCGCTTCAACATGGAGGCCTCAATCGCGGGCCGGCCTGACCCGGCCGATGGGGTCGACGGAAACTTTTTTTGCCCCCATAGCCACTAAGCTCGACGCATTGGGCCTTTTCCAAACCGTCCCTCCAGCCTCGGTATGATCCACCAAGACTATTTGCCCTGAGTCCCAGACGCTGGTCACAACACGATAGATTGGCCGGCCGTTGTTGTTGGGAAATGCCAGTGTTGTGCCTGGTGTTAGGGTGAAAAGGAGTTGCGCGCCATCTGGCAGAACTCGCTGAACGACGGGCTCTTTCCTAGCAGTGCGGCGTGCTGCTTCTATCCGGCTGACAGTTCTGTAACTTACTTTTCCGTCAATGGACCGATAGATCGCCATGTGATGGTTATCACTGGCCGCGGCGTAGGCTTTTCCACCGTTTAGGGCGGTCACAAGATGAGGTTGCGATTTCACAATAACTCTGGCCTTCTTGACCTCGCGATCCGGTTTTCCAGCTCTGCCAGGTAGCATGAGCGGTGTCGCGAAGGCTTTCTTGACATCGCCGTCATGGGCGGCCAGCCGTTCTTGCGCCAGCGTGCGGATACGCTCGTCGCGTATCGCGTCTATTTCGCCCTTGCTCATCTGCGCTAAGGCTTTGCGTTTGACATAGAAGCGATATTCCTTGCCGCCTTCGCGTATTGGCGGCTCGCCGCTATCGCCAAGCCGGGTTTCGTCATGCAGCGGTCCATTCACCTTACGGCGAACGCGATGCGATACGACGATAGCCTCCAGCGCCGTACGCAGATCGTCGCGGAAGGCCGGCCAGGGCAGGTCGATTGCCGGCGGCTTTTCTTCGGGGCGGTCTTCTTGCGCTTTATACCAGCGGACGATGTCCTGCATCGCCCGGGTATCGAATAGGGCGGTCACNGCAGCATCGAGGGCATGATGGCGGTGATCGTCGCGATTNTTCCTTCCGTCTTCGCCGAGCAGGCGATCCAGATGCCATAATTTGCGCANACGCGACACGATGCGGCCATTGCGCGGTTCGACGTCGAAAATTCCGCGCGGCATCAATTGGCCGAGCCACGCCCGTGCCTCCCGGGCAATGTAAGCGGTATCGCCGATCAACCGGTCGTCGCTTCTGTCGTCTGCCGCTGCGAAAGGTTGCTCTCGCGTGAAGCGTTTCCACTTGCTCTCGGGGAAATGTCCAGCATCCACCTTATTGCGCAGGTGAATCTTCACTTCTTCCCAGTCCGGCAGATCGGCTATGCCATGATTGCTGGCGTAAAGCTCGAAAGGAGTCCGTTGTCCTTTCTTGTTATTCACGTCACGTCGGCAAAGGGTCTTGTTCGCAAAGGAATCGTCCAGACTCAACGAGCGCGGCCAAATATGCTCGATGTCATATCGCGGCATGTTGCCGAATAAGTCGGCAAATCCGATGCTATCGAAAGTGTAGGGGCAGGTCTTTTCGCATTCCTGCCATAACAGCCATTTTTCAATATCGCCTGCGGTAGGTTCGCGGCCAAGGGATGCCTTTAGTTCCTTGGCAGCCTGCTTGCGCTGCCGTTCGCGCTCGGCAAGCGTCCGCATGTAATTCGCTTTATCTTTACCGGTCAGCGCGACGTTGCGGGCAAGCTCGATGCGAATGCGCTCCGGTTTGCCATAAGTCGTGAGCAGGTTATTGACGACCTTGCGAAGTTCGGTCAGGGCACGTTTCACCGTAGGATTGCGCAGATCCTCGAATTGCCGCGGATCCGACGGCAGCTTTTCTATGGGGTCCGATTTTTCGAATTGCTCCGGGTAAACGAGCTTGCGGGCCTCGGCATAGGTGAGGCCGGCCTCCATATGAGGCAGCAATTTTTGGATGGCCGTGATCGAATGGCGTAACCAGGCAGCCGGCGGCTCGATACGGGACAGGGTTTCGGCGGTTTTTCGGCTGGCGTTCCATTCCGCTTGTGCGAACGCAATGAAGCGCTGACGTTCGGCTTCGGCGGAGTTGCCGTCACGGATTTCCACTCGCTTCTCGCCCAGCTTTCTGTATTGGATCGCCCAGAGCCGATCTTGCAGTTCCGCACGGATGGCGTCTTTTTTGGGGTGCGTATTCCAGGCTTCGCCAAAGGCGTCGATCAATGCCGCTTCCAGCGCATTGCCGGGCAAAGCCTCCTTGCCGCCTTCAACCTCGAAATTGAACTTTGTTTTGAGCGATGTGCCATTGCGTTGCCAGACCGGCTTCAACAGTTTGCGCGCAGCTGGGAAGGAAAGGGACGGGGAGGTTTCCAATGCCGCCAATAGCAGCCTGCGTTCATCCTCGTCCAGGGGGCGGGCATTGCCACCTGCCAATCGCAAATTGTTCAGCGTCTGCAGCATTTCGAAGCGCTGACCAATCCAGGCGCCCTTCGGGCAAAGCGGTGCGTCCTTTTCTAGCAGGCAAGTTCCGAGGGTCTTGAGGCGCCAGAAAATCGGACGTTGCCGGAAGGCCGTTTCAGCCAGGGCAGCCCTAAGATTGTCGGTAAGCAAGTCGGGATGATATTTGACTTGAGCCGTCCAGAAACGCTCGAACTCTTCCTGCGTCATGGTCCGTGCCGTATGGTGCCCGCGGCGTTTGCTCTGGGACTTCAGCCACTGGCCCAACGTACGTCCTTGCAGCTCGGCGGCAATCTGGCTGATTTCTGCCTTGATGCCTTCGTCTTCTTTCTCCTTGGCCGGGTCAGATGGCTCGACGGCCGCGATACGGGCCGACTGGAAGCCGCGCCGCTTGAGTATATGGAAGAGGGCTCGGCCTACTTCGTGCGGTGATAACTTCTGGCTCAAGCCCCGGTCGCGTAGGTCATAAGGATCGGCCTGCGCCAGTTCTGCGGGCCACTGTTTCGGATCGTCGGTAGGGAGCAGTCCGGCTTCAGCCAGGATTTCATGCAGTGCCCGCCGGCGCCAGCGCTTACGTCGCAATTGCCGGCGCATCATCCGCTTGGCGCGCCGCTGGGCGTTACGCGGTTCGCCTTTGTCTTCGGTCACCCCCTCCGGAAAGATGCGGACGCCCAGCCGTTCGATGCGGCCAGCCTTCCGGTCGGAATCGTAGTCGATGACGGCGAAGCCGATGGAGGTGGTTCCGACGTCGAAGCCCCAGATACGCATGCCTGCCCCCAATACGAGTATATTCTTTTATCTTGCAATCACAGGATGACTCAGGTATGGTGCCTGTGTCTAGCAAACAAGGAATTGGCTCGCTTACCGCAGGCAAAGCTTAAGCGTTCCAAGAGCGAGGGCTGGGCGCCCCTCCGACGCGATATACGCCCAACTTTCAAGCCCTTGCCGGTTACGCCGGCAGGGGCTTTCCATATGCGGCGGCAGGGTGTAAAAGCCCCCGGACTTTCCGGAGATTGATGCGATGATGACCTTCCTGCTCGTGGTGCATATCCTGCTCGCGCTGGCGCTGATCGGCGTGATCCTGATGCAGCGTTCGGAAGGCGGCGCCTTGGGCATTGGCGGGGGCGGCGGCTTCATGACCGCGCGTGGCCAGGCCAATCTGCTGACCCGCTCCACGGCCATTCTCGCGGCTCTGTTCATCGCCACCAGCATCCTGCTGGCCATTCTCTCCGGGAATCGCGGCACGCCGCGCTCGATTCTCGACGCTCCGGCGCCGACCGCCCCGGCAGCGCCCGCCGAGTCGCAGAAGCCGAGCGTTCCGCTGTCTCAGTAACTATCGGAAACTTCTAAAAGTTTTCAGTGTTGTGAAATCGCGCACGGCAGTGCGCATAGCCCTTCATTGTGTCGGATGAATGCGTTAAACAGGAAGCCCATGACGCGGTACATCTTCATCACCGGCGGCGTGGTTTCCTCCCTCGGAAAAGGCTTGGCTTCGGCGGCGCTCGGTGCCCTGTTGCAGGCCCGCGGCTACACCGTCCGCCTTCGCAAACTCGATCCCTACATCAACGTCGATCCGGGCACCATGAGCCCGTATCAGCATGGCGAGGTCTTCGTCACTGATGACGGGGCCGAAACCGACCTTGATCTTGGCCATTACGAGCGCTTCACTGGCGTGCCCGGCCGCCGGAGCGACAACATCACCACCGGCCGCATCTATCAGACGGTGATCGCCAAGGAGCGCCGCGGCGATTATCTGGGCGGCACCGTTCAGGTGATCCCGCACATCACCGACGCCATCAAGGATTTCATCGCCGCCGAGAACGAAGGCGTCGATTTCATGCTGGTGGAAGTCGGCGGCACGGTAGGCGATATCGAAAGCCTGCCGTTCCTGGAGGCGATCCGCCAGTTCGGCCTGGAGGCGGGCCGCGGCCAGGCGATCTACATCCATGTCACGCTGGTGCCCTATATCGCCGCCTCGGGCGAGCTGAAGACCAAGCCGACGCAGCATTCGGTGAAGGAACTGCGCTCCATCGGCATCCAGCCCGATATCCTGCTCTGCCGCGCCGACCGCGAGATCCCGCAGGGCGACCGCAAGAAGATGGCGCTGTTCTGCAACGTGCGCGAAGAGGCCGTCATTCCGGCGCTGGACGTCGAGACGATCTATGCCGCGCCGCTGGCCTATCACGAGGCCGGCCTGGACGTGCAGGTGCTGAAGGCCTTCGGCATTGATGCCGGCAAGGAGCCGGACCTGAGCGGCTGGAAGAACATCGTGCAGCGCGTGGTGTCGCCGGAAAGCGCTGTGAAGATCGCCATCGTCGGCAAGTATACCGGCCTGAAGGATGCCTATAAGTCGCTGGCCGAGGCGCTGGTGCATGGCGGCATCGCCAACAATGCCCGCGTCAACATCGAATGGATCGAAAGCGAGATCTTCGAGAAGGACGAAACAGCCCTGCATGCGCTGGATGGCGTGCATGCCATCCTGGTGCCGGGCGGCTTCGGCGAGCGCGGTTCGGAAGGCAAGATCAAGGCCGTCACCTTCGCGCGCGAGCGGCGGATTCCGTATTTCGGCATCTGCTTCGGCATGCAGATGGCGGTGATCGAATACGCCCGCTCGAAGGCCGGCATCAAGAATGCGAGCAGCACCGAATTCGGCCCGACCGACGAGCCGCTGGTCGGCATGATGACCGAATGGATGCGCGGCAACGAGCTGGAGAAGCGCTCGGCCGCCGGCGATCTCGGCGGCACGATGCGGCTGGGCGCTTATGACGCGGCCCTGAAGCCGGGCAGCCGGGTGGCGGAAATCTATGGCAGCACCCTGATATCGGAGCGTCATCGCCATCGCTACGAGGTCAATACCAGCTACCGCGAGCGGCTGGAGGCCTGCGGCCTGGTCTTCTCCGGCATGTCGCCGGACGGCCTGCTGCCCGAGATCGTTGAACTGCCCGACCATCCTTGGTTCATCGGCGTGCAGTATCACCCGGAACTGAAATCGAAGCCCTTCGAGCCGCATCCGCTATTCGCTAGCTTCGTCAAGGCGGCGCTGGACCAGTCGCGGCTGGTGTGACCCGTTAGGCGTCACCCGCAAGAGCGTCATGCCCGGGCATGACGACGGGCAAAGGGCGGCCATGTTTATTGCACCCGTCTGCCATATGTCAGGCGGCGACAAGTCCAGTCCCGGTCTGTAAACTAGGCGCGGGGCGTGAGATCAGGAGAGTGACGTTATGAGCGAGGCTCAGAATCCCATCCGCCATGTGAAGGTCGGAGACTTCGAGATCGGCAACGACCTGCCGCTGACCTTGATCGCCGGTCCCTGCGCCATGGAAAGCCGCGAACACGCGCTGGACATGGCTGGCAGCCTGAAGGAGCTGACCGAGAAGCTCGGGATCAACTTCATCTACAAATCTTCCTTCGACAAGGCGAACCGCACCTCGATCCGCAGCAACCGCGGCTTCGGCCTTGAGAACGCGCTGCCGGTCTTCCGCGAGATACGCGAGACGCTCGGCCTGCCGGTGATCACCGACGTGCATACCGAAGAGCAGTGTCGTCTCGTCGCCGACAGCGTCGACGTGCTGCAGATCCCGGCCTTCCTGTGCCGTCAGACCGATCTGTTGGTGGCAGCCGCGCAGACCGGCAAGCCGGTCAACGTGAAGAAGGGCCAGTTCCTCGCGCCCTGGGACATGAAGAACATCGTTGAGAAGTTCGACTACTGCAACAATCCGAACGTGATGCTGTGCGAGCGCGGGGTGTCGTTTGGCTACAACACGCTGGTCAACGACATGCGCGCGCTGCCGATCATGGCCGAGACCGGCTGTCCGGTGGTGTTCGACGCCACCCATTCGGTGCAGCAGCCGGGCGGCAGGGGCACGGCCTCGGGCGGCGACCGTCGCTTCGTGCCGGTGCTGGCACGCGGCGCGGTGGCCATCGGCGTGGCGGCTGTGTTCATGGAGACCCACAAGGACCCGGACAACGCACCCTCGGATGGCCCCAATATGGTGCAGTTCGACAAGCTGGAGCCGATCCTCGAGCAGCTGCTCGAATTCGACCATCTGGCGAAGAGCACGCATTAAGCGCCGCTGCCTTTTCTTGTTTGAATTTCCGTCGCCCGCGGGGCCGGGAAACGTTTTTCTGGCCGCGGGTTTTTTTGCCGTTCTGTGGCAGAGGCTTGGGGCAAGCCCGGCTATGACGGAAGGGGCATTGACGGTGCTGCCGTCTGCCTTCAACTTGCCACCATTGGGCCCCTTGCCCCGGGCCGCCTGCCGGGCTATCCCTTCGGCGGCAATTTTCCCTTTTTATCCAGCTTTCCAGAGGTTTTGGCATGAGCGGCATTCGCGACATCGTGGCGCGGGAAATTCTCGACAGCCGTGGCAATCCCACGGTCGAGGTGGATGTGGTGCTGGAATCCGGTGCCTTCGGCCGCGCCGCCGTGCCCTCGGGCGCATCCACCGGCGCCCATGAGGCGGTTGAACTGCGCGATGGCGATAAGAGCCGCTATCTGGGCAAGGGCGTGCAGAAAGCCGTCGAGGCTGTGAACACCGAGATCTTCGATGCGATCTCAGGCTTCGAGGCCAGTGAGCAGCTCAAGATCGACCGCACGATGATCGATCTCGACGGCACACCGAACAAGGCGCGTCTGGGCGCCAATGCCATCCTGGGCGTGAGCCTGGCGGTGGCCAAGGCGGCCGCGGCCGAGGCCGACCTGCCGCTTTATCGTTATGTCGGCGGCGCGGCGGCGCATGTCCTGCCGGTGCCGATGATGAACATCGTCAATGGCGGCGCCCATGCCGACAATCCGATCGATGTTCAGGAATTCATGATCATGCCGGTTTCGGCCAAGACCTGCGCCGATGCCATCCGCATGGGCGCCGAGGTTTTCCATACGCTGAAGAAGAAGCTGAAGGATGCCGGCCACAACACCAATGTCGGCGACGAGGGCGGCTTCGCGCCGAACCTGCCGAGCACCCGCGGCGCGCTCGACTTCATCATGCAGGCGATTGAAGCGGCGGGCTACAAGGCCGGCCAGGACGTGATGATCGCACTCGATGCTGCCAGTACCGAGTTCTTCAAGGACGGCAAGTATCATCTGGAGGGCGAGGGCCTGACGCTCGATCCGGTCGGCATGGCGCAATACTGGCAGAAGCTGGTCGGCGATTATCCCATCGTCTCCATCGAAGACGGCATGGCCGAGGACGACTGGAACGGCTGGAAGCTGCTGACCGAGGCCATCGGCAACCGCGTGCAGCTCGTCGGCGATGACCTGTTCGTCACCAACCCGAAGCGCCTCGCTCAGGGCATCGAGAAGGGCATCGGCAATGCGATCCTGGTCAAGGTCAACCAGATCGGCACGCTGTCCGAGACGCTGGAAGCCGTTGAGCTTGCGCATAAGAACGGCTATCGCGCAGTGATGTCACATCGCTCGGGCGAGACCGAGGACAGCACGATTGCCGATCTGGCGGTGGCGACCAATTGCGGCCAGATCAAGACCGGCTCGCTGGCACGTTCCGACCGGCTGGCGAAGTACAACCAGCTCATCCGCATCGAGCAGGAGCTCGATGTCGCTGCGAAGTATCCGGGCCTTGCGGCCCTGAAGCGGCAGTGAGCTTGAAGCAGGGACTTCTGATTGCTGCGGCGGTCGCGCTTTTCGCAAGCGCGGCCGCGGCGCAATCGCTGAACGTGGTCGGCCGCTGGGCGGTAAGCCGCGAGCGCTGCGAAGCGGGCGAATTGATCGAATTCAGCGCCGATGGCACGTTCCGCTCCACCCTTGATGAGGCCGAGCCGCGCGAAGGCAGCTACAAGACCGGCCGCGACCGCATCATCCTGCTGGATGAGAATGAGCCCGACCGGGAACTGGCGCTGATCGTGCTCGATCTGACGCCAAACCGCCTTGTGGCCTTCGACGAGACCATCGAGGCGGACCGCCGCCTGCTGCGCTGTCGCTGATTTTTTCTTCGCTATTGCTGACGCCGGAAACGATCCGGGCCTGCGGTCAGCACGCCATTGGTCAAGGTGCCTTTGGCCGTGAAACCTGAATCGTCGAAATACTCAATCTGATTGCCTTGCACGCGGTAGCGTCCGGTATAGGCGCTCTTGCGGCTGCCGCGCGCTTCATCATATCGGCCATCGGGCAGCATCTCGAGACGGATATTGCCGTCTTCGCTGACCCACATGCCGACGACATCTGCATTTTTAGCGTCCACATTCTGCATCGCAGCCTCCTGTGCCGGACGTTCGTTGAAAAGCTCGGTCAGCGTCATCGCCGCGTCGATGGCGCGCGGAAAGCCGGCAAGGACGGTGGTCAGATAGACGACTTCCTTCAATTCCTCGCGGCTGACGCCATGGTTCAGCGCATAGGCGGCATGGATCTTCATCTGCGCGCGGTTGCCCAAGGCGGCGAAGGCGGCAACGGTGACAAGCTGCCGGGTGCGATGATCCAGGCCGGGCCGCGCCCAGACCTCGCCCAGCGCGTAGTCGGTAATTGCATCGGCGAGGAACGGAAAGTCGCGGCGCAGGGCTTCGAGAGCCGGTTGCGGCTGGCCGAGATTGAGCGCGTTCATCACCGCTTCACCGCGCTGGCGGCGTTCTGAGGTCTCCGTCTGCGCCGCGGCGGGTGCGCAGCCGGCGACGGCGCCTAACAGAAGGGCGGCGAATATCGGGCTATGCTTCATGACCCATCTCCTCATTAGGGGCTGGCATCCTCAATAGGGACTGGCAGTGGGGCGAACGATGATCTCGCTGACGTCGACATCGGCGGGCTGGCTGATCGCGTAAGCCATGGCACGAGCAACGGCGGCCGCTGGAATGGTGATCCTGCGGAAGCTTTTCATGCCTTCCTTGCTGGCCGGATCGGTGATGCTGTCGGCCAGTTCGGATTCCGTCGTGCCGGGCGAAATCACGGTGACGCGGATCCTGTCGGTTTCCTGCCGCAGGCCTTCAGAAATGGCCCAGACGGCATATTTTGTGGCGCAGCAGACGGCCGCGGTCGGATAGACGTGATGCGCGCCGATGGAAGCGAGGTTGATGATCTGGCCTTCGCCACGCGCCTTCATCACCGGCAGAACGGCGGCGATGCCATGCAGCACGCCGCGGATATTGACGTCGATCATGCGGTTCCATTCATCGAACTTCAGCGCCGACAATGCAGATAGCGGCATGACCCCGGCATTGTTGATCATCACGTCGATCTGGCCGTAGAGCTGCTTGGCATGACCGGCGAAGGCGGCCATGTCGGCGGCGTCGGTGACATCGAGCTTGCGGAACGCGGCCGTACCGCCAGCTGCGCGGATGTCGTTCACCAGCCTCTCCAGACGATCGGTGCGCCGCGCGCCGAGCAGCAGCCTGCCGCCCTGCTGCGCCAGCAGGCGGGCCGTGGCTTCGCCGATGCCGCTGCTGGCGCCGGTGATCAGAATGACTTTGCCGTTCAGGCTGTTCTGGGTGGACATGACGATCTCCCTGGTTCGCTCGGGTCTCGTTCCCGTGCGGGCCAAGGTGGATCAACAAGCGCCAAGGGCGGTAGATCAGTTCTCCGCGGTGATTGCACAATCCTCCGAAAATGTGGCCGCCATCATGGCCGGTCTGTGCCGGTCGGCCTAATGTCAGTGCTGCCGGCGGGCCGAAATCCGCCGTTTTCCGACGAAGTATTCTTCAGAACGGGAGGCGGGTACATGGAGCGGTATCGGGAACTGGCAGGCTTGATCGACCGCTTCAGCGGCCGCGACGGCGTCCATGCCACTGCTATCCCACGCGTTGGATTGATCCGCTCGACCAAGCCGACCGAGCCGCTGCATGCCCTGCACCAGCCGGCATTGTGTATCCTCGCCCAGGGACGCAAGCAGGTGATGCTGGGCGATCAGGTCTATACCTACGATAAGTCCTGCTATCTGGTCGTGTCGGTCGATGTGCCGGTGGTCGGGCAGGTGACGGAGGCCAGCGCGGCAGAGCCGTATCTTTGTTTTCGCCTGGATTTCGATCCGGCCCAGATCGGCGCACTGCTGATGGAACTCGAGTTGGATCGAGGAAGAGACGAAGCGCCCGGATCGGGGATCACGCTGGGCACGATGACGCCGGAACTGCTCGATGCCGTGATCCGCCTGTTGAAGCTGCTGGAAACGCCGCGCGATATCGCGGCCCTGGCGCCGCTGGCGGAGCGGGAAATCCTTTACCGGCTGCTGCTGGGCGACGCGGCGGCGAAGCTGCGCCAGATCGCGCTAGCCGACAGCAAGCTGCAGCAAATCAACCGAGCGATCACCTGGATCAAGCGTCATTACGCGGAGCCGTTCAGCATCAACGCGCTCACCAGGGCCGCCGGCATGAGTCCGTCGTCGCTGCATCACCATTTCAAGGCGGTGACGGCGATGAGCCCGCTGCAATACCAGAAGCAGCTGCGGCTTCAGGAAGCGCGGCGGCTGATCCTCAGCCAGGCGATGGATGCGGCGACGGCCGGCTTCATGGTGGGCTACGAAAGCCCATCGCAGTTCAGCCGCGAATACAGCCGGATGTTCGGCGCGCCGCCGGTGCGCGACATAACCCGGCTGCGGCAGTTGCAGGAATTCGGTCTGGATCAGCCGGCGGCGTGATCGTCAGTAAGTCATGCAGGCCGCGTTCAGCACGCCCACGGCGAGGCTCAGGCCTGCGGCAACGATGCCGGCGGAGGTTTCATTATTGGTAATGCGCTCGGGCAGGCGCGGCACCAGGAAGCGGGCGGCGATGAAGGTGCCCCACTGGATGATCAAGGCCACCACGCCCCAGACAGCAGCGTCCACCAGGCTTTGCGAATTCATGATGGCGGCGGCGAGGGGCAGGGCGAAGCCGATTGTTGCGCCGCTGAGCGAGATGGCTGCGGCGCTGTTGCCTTCCTTGATCAGGCGCCATTCGTGTTGCGGCGTCAGCTTGGTGTAGACCACCAGGAAGATCATCAGCAGGATCAGCGCGGTGACGAAATACAGCGCGAAATCCGGCAAGGTGTAGAGATAGCGCCCGAAATTCGGCGGCGTCGTGCTGATCATGTCGGTCTCACTCGAAAAGGTGTGGAACGAAACGGCTGGTGTTGCGCGTGATCGCGCTACGGTCCTCCCGGATGCCAAGTCCGCAGGCGCGGGAGGCGACAACCCAGACGCCGAGCACGGGATAAAATCCATCGAAGCATGGCATGTCGATGGCCTGCTGGTAGACCATCGCATCGACGGTCGGATCGCCCTGCATGGGCGTCTGTTCGAGGATGTCGCCATTGGCGGCCAGCCGCGTAATGCCGGCGCCTTCGCGGCCCCAGAGAGGCTTGGCGATCTTCTGCCCCTGGATGGCGGAGGCATCGAAGGAAGCGGGCAGCAGATTTTCATGCTCCGGCCAGCGCTGCCAAAGCAGGGGCAGCAGCGCCTTGGTGGAGAGCAGCATCTTCCATGGCGGCTCGATCATCCGGGTGCCGCTGGGGCCGATATGCTGGGCGAATTCTTCCTGCAGCAGCCATTCCCAGGGGTAGAGCTTGAACAGCACGGTGATCGGCTTCGCCTGCAGATCGACGAAGCGTTTGCCGTTCCAGCCGATCTCGTCGATGTAGAGGCGTCCGGTATCGAGGCCGGCCTGCACGGCAGTATCGCGCAGATATTCGGTGGTACCGAAATCTTCCTCATGATTGCGCACGCAGGCGAAATGAACGCGATGGCCCCAGAGGCCGAAATGCTTCCAGGCCTCGATCAGCGTCTCGTGGATGCCGTTGAACTGGTCGCAATGGGAGCAATAGCTGTCGAGCCATTCCCATTGCACGACGCTCGCTTCATAGAGCGCGGTTGGCGTATCGGCGTTGTATTCGAGCAGCTTGGGCGCGCCATGGCCGTTCCAGGCCAGATCGAAGCGGCCGTAGAGATTCTTGTCCTGGCGGCGCCAGGATTCCTCGATCAGGCTGCAGGCCTGGTCGGGAAGATGGAACGGCGCGTAATCGCCCCGGGCGACGATCTCGTCGACCAGTTCCATGCACATGTCTTCGAGCCGCTGGGCGGCATCGTCCAGTTCATCGACCTGTGCGGCGGTGAGGCGATAGGCGGCGTCTTCGCACCAATAGGGTTCGCCGTCGATCGTGTGAAAGGCAAAGCCGATTTTCTCGGCGCGCTCGCGCCAGTTGGGACGGGGCTCGACGGCAAGGCGCTCCATGACTGGAGGGCCTCAGCTCGCGGCGGAGTAGCTGGCGCCCGTGCGGCCGAAACCGCCCCGCGCAACGCTGGTCGGCGTCGCCTTCGGGGCATCGGGGAAACGCGTACCGCTAAGCTGGCCCAGCGGACGGTTGCCGGTATAGGCCATGTTGTTGGGATCGCGATACAGCGGCTGCGCGCCCCAGGGCGAGGGGCCGCCGAGCGAGCGGCCCAGCATGTAGCCCATCAGCAGCGGCATGAAGACGCCGCCGGAAGAGCGCGTTTGCTGTTCTTGTGCCGGCTGATTGGGATCGCCGGCCGGCTGAGCGGCCGAGAAGGCGTCGTTGCCAGCCAGGATACGGTCCGGCGTACCGCAATTGCCCTCGCCAAAGGCATCCTCGCATTCCCTCAGGCTGGCGAAGCGCGGGGCGGTCTGCACATGGGCGGCGCGGGCATCGGCCAGGGCCATGCGGCAGGCGTCGGGATCGGGCCGGCTGGAGCATTCGGCCTGATCGCGGAGCACGTCATGGCCCGCTAAGGGATCCTGCTGTTCACAGCCGGCCAAGCCGATCAGGCCGACCGTACCGAGCAGTGCGAGGCGAATTGTACGAGGTCTGCGGCGAGATTTCTTGTGCATGCCGGCAACATAATGCCGCCTTGGGCGATGGGGAAGAGGCTGGGGCCGCCCCGCTGCATACAAACTTCCCTAAATCTTTGACTCATAGATAAGAATCGGGCCAATCCGATGAAAATCGTTTGACCCGGCGACTCGGATGTGATTCGATTCGTTCCATGAGTGCTCTTCACGAAATTCGTCGTCATTCGCTTGCCGCGGTCGTTCCGGTGATCTGTTTCGCTGCGATCGCCTATTTCTGTTATCACGCCGTCGAAGGTGAGCATGGGATCAATGCCTATACCCGATTGACCTTGCAGATCCAGGAAACCGAAGCCGCCCTGGCCGAGGTGACGGCGGAGCGTCAGACCCTGGAGCGCCGGGTGAACCTTTTGCGGGCCGACCGGTTGGATGCCGACATGCTGGAAGAGCAATCCCGCCGAGTCCTGGGGATGGTGAAGGACCGCGATTTGGTAATTCTCGGACGCTGATCCGAGGGTGGCGCGAAAGGGAATTACACGAATTAACCGAAATCAGGTTAATCTCGGAGAAATCCTTGTTTTAACTTAACTTGGGCGCCATCTTCCCCTCCGGCCAGCGATCTGGGCCAAGGTTTCGAGCGATCAGGAGGAAACGATGGCGAAAGCGGGAAAAACCGCTGAGGCAGGCGGCAAGAAGGCGGGCAAATTGCCCCCGGCAGATGAACTGCTCCGCTATTACCGAGATATGCTCCTGATCCGCCGCTTCGAGGAGAAGGCAGGCCAGCTTTACGGCATGGGCCTGATCGGCGGCTTCTGCCACCTCTATATCGGCCAGGAAGCGGTGGTCGTCGGCCTGCAGGCCTGCGCCAAGCAGGGCGATGCCGTCATCACCGCCTATCGCGACCACGGCCATATGCTGGCCACCGGCATGGACCCGAAAGGCGTCATGGCGGAGCTGACCGGCCGCATCGGCGGCTATTCGAAGGGCAAGGGCGGCTCGATGCACATGTTCAGCCGCGAGAAGCATTTCTATGGCGGCCATGGCATCGTCGGCGCGCAGGTGCCGATAGGCACGGGCCTCGCCTTCGCCCAGAAGTACAACAAGACCGACAACGTCACCTTCTGCTATTTCGGCGACGGCGCGGCCAATCAGGGCCAAGTCTACGAAAGCTTCAACATGGCCGAGCTGTGGAAGCTGCCGGTCATCTACGTAATCGAGAACAATCAATACGCCATGGGCACCGCAGTGACGCGCGCCTCGGCCCAGCCGGCTCTGTACAGGCGCGGCGAAAGCTTCGGCATCCAGGGGCGGCAGGTCGATGGCATGAACGTGCTGGCGGTGAAGGAAGCAGGCGAGGAGGCGGTGGACTGGTGCCGCTCTGGCAAGGGCCCGATCATCCTTGAAGTGATGACCTATCGCTATCGCGGCCATTCGATGTCCGATCCGGCGAAGTACCGCAGCAAGGAAGAGGTCACCAAGATGCGCGCCGAACACGATCCGATCGATCAGGTGCGCGCCCTGCTGCTGAACAACAAGCTGGCCGATGAAGATGCGTTGAAGGCGATCGATAAGGAAGTGAAGGATATCGTGCAGGAAGCCGCGGACTTCTCGCAGCAAAGCCCCGAACCCGATCCGTCGGAATTGTGGACCGACGTCTACGTCGAAGCATAAGCGGGTAGGGAGGAACAATCATGGCAATCGAGATCCTGATGCCCGCGCTGTCGCCGACGATGACCGAGGGCAAGCTGGCCAAGTGGCACAAGAAGGAAGGCGACGAGATCAAGGCGGGCGACATCATCGCCGAGATCGAAACCGACAAGGCGACGATGGAATTCGAAGCCGTCGACGAAGGCATCCTCGACAAGATCCTGGTGCCCGAGGGCACCGAGAATGTCGCCGTGAATGCGCCGATTGCGGTGCTGCGCGGCGAAGACGAGAAGCCGGGCGCGGCACCGGCCAAGGCGAAGGCCGAACCGGAAGCGAAAGCCGCGCCGCAGGCGCCGGCCAGCGACAACAAGCCCGCCGAGGCGACCAAGCCCGGAGAGTCCGCCGTCACTGCGGCGCCGTCGCCGCAGCCGAAGATCGCCGCCGATCCGGAGATTCCGGAAGGCACGCAGTTCGTCACCATGACGGTGCGCGAAGCGATCCGCGAAGGCATGGCGGAAGAGATGCGCCGCGACAAAAACGTCTTCCTCATGGGCGAGGAGGTCGGCCAGTATCAGGGCGCCTATAAGGTCAGCCAGGGCCTGCTGGACGAGTTCGGCGCCGAACGCGTGATCGACACGCCGATCACTGAACAGGGCTTCGCGGGCCTTGGCGTCGGCGCGGCCTTTGGTGGCCTGCGTCCGATCGTAGAATTCATGACCTTCAACTTCGCGATGCAGGCGATCGACCAGATTGTCAATTCAGCGGCCAAGACGCTGTATATGTCAGGCGGCCAGATGGGCTGCCCCATCGTGTTCCGCGGCCCGAACGGCGCCGCTGCGCGGGTCGCCGCGCAGCATAGCCAGGATTACGCCGCCTGGTATTCGCATATTCCGGGCCTGAAGGTGGTCGCCCCCTATAGCGCGGCCGATGCGAAGGGCCTGATCAAGGCGGCGATCAGGGATCCGAACCCGGTCGTCTTCCTGGAAAACGAAATCCTCTATGGCCGCAGCTTCGACGTGCCGAAGCTGGACGACTACATCGTTCCCATCGGCAAGGCGCGCATCGCGCGTCCGGGCAAGGACGTCACCCTGGTCGGCTATTCGATTTCGGTGGGCCATGCCCTGGCAGCGGCGGAAAAGCTCGCGGCCGAAGGTATCGATGCCGAAGTGATCGATCTGCGCACCATCCGTCCGATGGACAAGGAAACCATCGTGCAGTCGGTGATGAAGACCAACCGGCTGGTGACGGTGGAAGAGGGCTTCCCGCAATCGGGTGTCGGCGCCGAGATCGCCGCCTCGATCATGGAGCTTGCTTTCGACTATCTCGACGCGCCCGTGACCCGCGTGACCGGCAAGGATGTGCCGATGCCTTACGCGGCCAATCTGGAAAAGCTGGCGCTGCCGAGCGTGGATGAGATCGTCCAGGCGGCGAAAGCCGTGTGCTACCGCTAGGGAGGGCTGACGGATGCCAATCGAAATCCTGATGCCGGCCCTTTCGCCGACCATGTCGGAAGGCAAGCTGGCGAAGTGGCACAAGAAAGAGGGCGACGAGATCAAGGCGGGCGACATCATCGCCGAGATCGAGACCGACAAGGCGACGATGGAATTCGAAGCCGTCGACGAGGGCAAGCTGGGCAAGATCCTGGTCGCCGAAGGCACCGAGGGTGTGGCGGTGAACACGCCGATTGCTGTGCTGCTGGAGGAAGGCGAGTCCGCCGCCGACATCAAGGCTGGCAGCGCGCAGCCCGCGGCGAAGCCTGAAGCTAAGGCAGAACCTGCGCCGAAAGCGGAAGCCAAGCCTGAAGCGAAGCCTGCTGCACCGGCCGCTGCTGTATTGGCACCGAGGCAGGATGGCGAACGCATTTTTGCCTCGCCTTTGGCGCGCCGTCTGGCGCAGCAGGCGGGCATCGATCTGAAAACGGTGAAGGGCAGCGGCCCGCATGGCCGCATCGTCAAGGCGGATATCGAAGCGGCACCGAAGGGCACGGCGGCGACGGCGAAGCCCGGTGCTGCAGCTGCGCCCGTGGCAAGCGGCCCCGGCGCGCGTCAGCTCGCCGATCTGCTCAAGATGCCCTATCGCCTGGAGCTGCTGTCGAGCATGCGCAAGACGATCGCGCGGCGGCTTACCGAAGCCAAGCAGACGGTGCCGCATTTCTATCTCACCATCGACACCGAGATCGACGAACTGCTGGCCTTCCGCAAGCGGCTGAACGAGAAGTCCGAGACCAAGATCAGCGTCAACGATTTCGTCATCCGCGCCGTTGCCCTGGCGCTGAAGAAGGTGCCCGCGGCGAATGCCTCTTATGATGAGAGCGGCCTGCTGTTCTACGAGCATGCCGATATTTCGGTTGCGGTGGCGACGCCGAACGGCCTGATCACGCCGATCGTGAAGCAGGCTGAGACGAAGGGCCTGACGCAAATCGCGGCCGAGATGAAGGATCTCGCCGCGCGTGCCCGCGAGGGCAAGCTGAAGCCCGAGGAATATCAGGGCGGCACCTTCTCGATCTCCAATCTCGGCATGTTCGGCATCAAGCAGTTCGAGGCGGTGATCAATCCGCCGCAGGGCTGCATCCTTGCCATCGGCATGGGCGAACAGCGCCCGGTGGTGAAGAACGGCCAGATCGTTCCGGCCACGGTGATGACCTGCACCCTGTCGGTCGATCACCGCGTTGTGGACGGTGCCGTGGGTGCGGAGTTCCTGCAGGCCTTCAAGGGGTTCATCGACGACCCGCTGACCATGCTGCTGTGAGGGCGCGACATGGCTGAAGCGAAAGTCGCGATTGTCACCGGCGCCGGCAAGGGCATGGGGGCTGCGGTGCTGAAGAAGCTCGCAGCCGATGGATACAAGGTGGCGGCAATGTCGCCGTCAGGGGCCGCGAAGACTCTGGCGGAAAGCCTCGGCGGCGTCGGCCTTGCTGGCTCGAATGCCAAGGCGGAAGATCTCAAAGCGCTGGTCGATCTGACGCTGGATAAATACGGCCGCATCGATGCGGTGGTGAACAATACCGGCCATCCGCCCAAGGGCGCGCTGCAGGACCTGGACGATGCCGCCTGGCTGACCGGTTTCGAGCTGGTGCATCTCGCGGTCGTCCGCATGGTGCGGCTGGTGACGCCGGTGATGCTGAAGCAGGGCGGTGGCGCCTTCGTCAATCTGCTCACCTACGCCACTTTCGAGCCTGAGGCGGATTTCCCGATCTCGGGTCCGGTGCGCGCTGCGGTCGCCAGCTTTTCGAAGGTCTATGCCGATCAGTATGCCGCCCAGGGTATCCGCATGAACAATGTGCTGCCGGGCTTCATCGACAGCCTGCCCTCGAAGCCCGAGCGCGTCGCCCGCATCCCGATGAAGCGCTACGGCACCGTGCGCGAGATCGCCGATACGGTGGCCTTCCTGCTGTCGGAGCAGGCCAGCTACATCACCGGCCAGAATATTCGCGTCGACGGCGGCATTACCCGCTCAGTCTGAGGAGAGGCCCATGGCTGATACCAGTTTCGATGTCATCGTCGTCGGCTCGGGCCCGGGCGGCTATACCACCGCCATCCGCGCAGCCCAGCTCGGGATGAAGACGGCCATCGTGGAGCGCGAGCATCTGGGCGGCATCTGCCTGAACTGGGGCTGCATCCCGACCAAGGCCTTGCTGCGCTCAGCCGAGATCTACAGCAACATCAAACATTCCGAGGCTTTTGGTTTCACCGTCGAAGGCAAGGTAACGATCAACACCGCCAAGGTGGTCGAGCGGTCGCGCAAAGTCGCCGCGCAGCTTTCATCGGGCGTGAAGCACCTGATGAAGAAGAACAAGATCACGGTGTTCGACGGCCATGGCGCGCTCAATGGCCCGGGCAAGGTGAAAGTCACCAAGGACGGCAAGCCGGTCGCCGACCTGACGGCGAAGCACATCATCCTCGCCACCGGCGCTCGCGCGCGCGCGCTGCCGGGCCTGGAACCGGATGGCAAGCTCGTCTGGACCTACAAGGAAGCGATGGTGCCGCCGGCTCTGCCCAAGTCGCTGCTGGTCATCGGTTCCGGCGCCATCGGCATCGAATTCGCCAGCTTCTACCGCACGCTCGGCTGCGAAGTGACGGTGGTGGAAGTGCTCGATCGCATCCTGCCGGTGGAAGACGAAGAGATTTCGGCTTTCGCCCAAAAGGCCTTCGAGAAGCAGGGGATGAAGATCCATGTCGGCACGACGGTGACAACGCTCAAGAAGGGCGCCGACACCGTCACTGCCACACTGAAGGACAAGGCCGGGAAGGAAAGCCAGCTTACGGTCGATCGCGTGATCCTGGCGGTTGGCATCGTTGGCAATGTCGAAAACATCGGCCTGGAAGGTACCAAGGTCAAAGTCGAGAAGTCCCATATCGTGGTCGACGAATACAGCCGGACCCACGAGCCGGGCGTCTATGCCATCGGCGATCTGACCGGGCCGCCCTGGCTTGCGCATAAGGCCGGCCATGAAGGCGTGATCTGCGTGGAGAAGATCGCCGGGCTGAAGGATGTACATCCGCTGGATACATCCAACATCCCCGGTTGTACCTATTGCACGCCTCAGATCGCCAGCGTCGGCCTGACCGAGGCAGCCGCCAAGGCCAAGGGCTATGAGGTGAAGGTGGGCCGGTATCCCTTCATCGCCAACGGCAAGGCGATTGCCCTGGGCGAGCCGGAGGGCTTCGTGAAGACGGTCTTCGACGCCAAGACGGGCGAGCTGCTGGGTGCTCATATGATCGGCGCCGAAGTGACCGAGATGATCCAGGGCTTTGGCATTGCCAAGACCCTGGAAACCACGGAAGTCGAGTTGATGCATGCGGTTTTCCCGCACCCGACCTTGAGCGAAATGATGCATGAGTCGGTGCTGGATGCCTATGGCAGGGCCCTGAATTACTAGTTTTCCGGCCGGGGCGGGCCGGTTTCAGAAACGGGGGTTTCCTGTATAAAAGAGGGCGCTACCTCAGTCGTGAGGCAGGCCCAGAGGGTAAGATCGTGACCGTACAGCAACCGCAGCTCCGCCATCCAGAGAAGGCCCATAAGCCGGACACGCCGCTGCTTCGCAAGCCGGATTGGATTCGTGCGAAAGCGCCGACCGCGCCGGAAGTGGCGGAGACGCGCAAGCTGATGCGCGACCTGAAGTTGAACACGGTCTGTGAGGAAGCGGCCTGCCCGAATTTGGGCGAGTGCTGGAAGCAGCGTCACGCCACCTTCATGATCCTCGGCGCGGTCTGCACCCGCGCCTGCGCTTTCTGCAATGTCGCCACCGGTAAGCCGGGCAGCCTCGATCCACACGAGCCGCAGAATGTCGCCGATGCCGTCGGCAAGCTGGGGCTGCATCACGTGGTGATCACCTCGGTCGACCGCGACGACCTGCCCGATGGCGGCGCCAGCCAGTTCGTCCGCACCATCGAAGCGATCCGCGAGGCGTCGCCCAAGACCACGATTGAAGTGCTGACGCCGGATTTCCTGCGCAAGCCCGGCGCCATCGAAGCGGTGGTGAAGGCGAAGCCGGACGTGTTCAACCACAATCTGGAAACCGTGCCGCGCCTCTATCCGACGATCCGTCCGGGCGCGCGGTATTTCGCCTCGCTGCAACTGCTCGCCAGGGTGAAGGAAATCGATCCCTCGATGTTCACCAAGTCCGGCCTGATGGTGGGCTTAGGCGAGGACAAAATCGAGCTGATGCAGGTCATGGACGATCTGCGCGCCGCCGATGTCGATTTCATCACGCTGGGCCAGTACCTGCAGCCGACCCGCAAGCACGCCCCGGTGGCGCGTTTCGTCGAGCCGGCCGAATTCGAGGCTTACAAGACACTGGCCTATGCCAAGGGCTTCCTGATGGTTGCGTCTTCGCCGCTGACGCGCTCGTCGCATCACGCCGGCGATGATTTTGCCAAGCTGCGTGCTGCACGAGAGGCCAAGCTGGCGGCGGCTGGAGAATAGCAGCGTGCCGACCCACGCAGAAAAGCGTGTCCTGCCATACCGGCCGGACCAGATGTTTGCTCTGGTCGCGGGTGTGGAACACTACCCCAAATTCTTGCCCTGGTGTCTGGGCGCCCGCATCCGCGAGCGCAGCGAGAAACTGATGGTGGCCGACCTGATTATCGGCTTCAAAATGTTTCGCGAGCGTTTCACCTCCCGGGTGACACTCGATCCGCAGGCCATGCGGATCGATGTCGAATACGCCGAAGGGCCGTTCAAATATTTGAGGAATCACTGGAAGTTCCTGCCGCATCCGCAAGGCTGCGAAATCGATTTCTATGTCGACTTCGAATTCAACTCGCGGCTTCTGCAAAAAACCATCGAGTTACTGTTCAATGAAGCGGTGCGCCGCATGGTCGCCGCATTTGAGACACGCGCTCGCCAGCTTTACGGCGAGAATGGATTATCGTTACCGCCTGGTGCTACGATAACCGCTGCCTGATCCGCAGCAAAAATGGAGGCCCGCCGATGGTCGCGTTGCCCACCTTGCCAGTCTCCGGAAACTTACTGGAACGTGGCTTGCGAGGATTGGTGGGCGTCTGGCGCGGCATCGCAGGCGGCGACGAGACAGGCCAGATTGGCCGGGAGGGGGCGCTTGGGCAGAAGGATGTCGAGCGGCTGCGGCACCTGTTCAGCGAATGCCTTGAGGCGCGCGGCGGCGAGGTATCAGCACGCGCCCGTGCCGCAGCCCTGGGACGGCTTTATCTGGGCCTGACCGACGAAGGCAAACGCGCTTTCCTGCAGACCTTGGCGAACGGATTTTCCGCTGACGCCGCCGAGCTGGATAAAGCCATCGCCGAAGTCCAGTCGGCGCCCGATCCAGTCTCCCGCCACAAGGCCGAACGCAAGCTGCGGTTGGCATTGACCCCGCCGCGGCAGCGCCTGCTAACACAATTCACGGCTCTGCCGCAGGGTGTCAAATTCCTGGTCGATCTGCGCGCCGATGCTTTCCGCTTTAAGAAAGACGCGCCGGAACTCGCCATCCTCGATGCCGATCTGGAGGATCTGTTCGTCGCTTGGTTCGATGTCGGCTTCCTGGAATTGCAGCGCATCACCTGGAACAGCCCGGCGGCCCTGCTGGAAAAGCTGATTGCCTATGAGGCGGTGCATGCCATCGAAAGCTGGGACGATCTGCGCAACCGGCTGGACAGCGACCGGCGCTGCTATGCTTTCTTCCATCCGCGCATGCCGCTGGAGCCGCTGATCTTCGTCGAGGTCGCACTGGTGAAAGGCATCGCCGGCAATGTGCAGGCTCTGCTCGATCAATCCTCGCCCGTGCTCGATCCGCGCGAGGCCGATACCGCGATCTTCTATTCGATCTCGAACACGCAGGTCGGCTTGCGCGGGATTTCGTTCGGCAACTTCCTGATCAAGCGCGTGGTGGACGATCTCTCCCGCGAATTGCCGCATCTGAAGCAGTTCTCGACGCTGTCGCCGATCCCGGGCTTCTGCAAATGGCTGAACGAAGCGATTGCACAGGGCACGCCGGACCTGGTCAGCGCGGATGCGCGCGAGAAGCTCCGCGAGGCGCTCGGCAAGCGGTTTTCCAAGGGCATGCTGCCCAGCCTGCTGAAGGACAATAGCTGGGTCGACAATCCGCCTTTGGCTGAGGCGATGAAGCCGGTTCTGCTGCGGCTATGCGCGCGCTATCTGCTGACTGCGCAGGAGCGCGGCCGGCCGCGCGATCCGGTGGCGCGCTTCCATTTGAGCAACGGCGCCACGGTGCATCGTCTGAACTGGCTGGGCGACCGCTCGAAAAACGGCATGACGCAGTCGGCGGGGATCATGGTGAATTATCTCTATCGTCTGGACGATATCGATCAGAACCACGAACGCTTCCAGCGCGATGGCACCATTGCGGCGTCCAGCGAAGTGAGGCGTCTGGCGGCGCTTTAGCGGGCGACGCCGATCTCCTCGACCATTTCCCGCGCCAGGGAGAGTGCATCCTCCACCGTGGCGCTGCGCACGGCGCTGCGGCCGATGGAACCGTAGGTCATGCGCTGATGCATGGTTGCCATGTCGCGCCCGGCGACGGCGATGTGAACGAGGCCAATGGGCTTGGTCTTAGTGCCGCCACCCGGACCCGCGATGCCAGTGCAGGCAATAGCGATATCGGCCTGACTTTTGCGCAATGCGCCTTCCGCCATGGCGCGCGCCACTTCTTCCGACACCGCGCCATGCCCGGCGATGATTTCAGCGGGCACACCAAGCTGTGCCGATTTCGCCGCATTGGAGTAGGTGACGAAACCGCGCTCGAACACATCGGACGAGCCGGCGATCTCGGTCAGCGTCGCCGCGATCAATCCGCCCGTACAGGATTCTGCTGTCGCCAGCATCAGTTTCTTGGCGCGGCATCTGGCCAGCAGGTCTTCGGCCAGGCGAAGCAGGGTATCGTCCATCGATTTCACCAGTAATAGAGCAGTACCAGCATGGTCAGCATGCCATAGACGCCGGCGAAGAGATCATCGATCAGCACGCCGGGCGCGCCGGTGAGGTTACGGTCTGCCCAGGAAGCCGGCCAGACCTTTACCATGTCGAAGAAGCGGAAGGCGAAAAAAGCGAAAGCGTAGAGCGTGAAGTCGAGGGGCACGAAGACCAGGGTCATCCATTGACCAGCCACTTCGTCGATCACGACTTCGCCCGGATCGTCGCCGGGCCAGTAGATGAGATACAGGCGTATCGCCCAAAGCGACAGGAGAGCGACGAAAGCAGTGCCAACCGCCAGTGCCCAGGGCCCGCCGAGATATTGCAAACCCCAGGCAAAGGGCAGGGCGCCGAGCGATCCCCACGTTCCCGGCACGCGCGGCAATTTGCCAAGGCCGAACCAGGTGCAGAGGAGGAAAATCAGCGGCCGCATGATCAGGCCGGCAGGCGGATCGTTGCAGTTGCCATCGCGGCGATGCCTTCGCGGCGGCCGGTGAAGCCCAGTTTCTCGGTTGTCGTGGCTTTCACGCTGATGCGGTCGACGGTGACCTCCATGATCTGAGCGATGCGCTCGCGCATCGCCTGACGATGCGGGCCGATCTTGGGCGCTTCGCAGATGATCGTCACATCGCCATGGGCGATGATGCCGCCGCGCCCGCGCACCAAGCTGACGGCATGTTCCAGGAAGGCAGCGGAGTCAGCATTCTTCCAGCGCGGATCGCTGGGCGGGAAATGCTGACCGATATCGCCAGTGCCGAGCGCGCCGAGTATTGCGTCGGTCAAGGCATGCAAGGCCACATCGGCATCCGAATGACCGGCCAGGCCTTTCTCATGCGGCACCTCGATGCCGCCGATCATCAGTTTTCGGCCAGCCTCGTCCGTGAAGGCATGCACATCGAAACCCTGACCGGTGCGGATATCGGGCAGCTGCAGCAGCAATTGTTTTTCGGCCCGCGCGAAATCCTCGGGTTCGGTCACTTTGAAATTCTCCTCGCTGCCGGGCACGAAGCGCACGGCCAGGCCCGCCTGCTCCGCCACGGCGGCATCGTCTGTCAAAGCAAGTCCAGCAACCTTGCGATGCGCAGACAGAATATCGGCAAAGCGGAAGGCCTGCGGGGTCTGGGCGCGCCACAGGCCTGAGCGGTCCACGCCGCCTTTGGCGAGGCCGGCGTCGTCACGCTTCAAAGTATCGACTACAGGAATCGCCAGGATGGCACCCGGCGCTTCCTTCAGCATGCCGAGCAGCGCATCGATCCGGTCCGGCTGCAGGAAGGGCCGGGCCGCGTCGTGGATCAGCACCGTATCCGGAGCATATTGCTGCAGGGCTTCCAGCCCCAGCCGCACGGAATCCTGCCGGGTCGCCCCGCCCAGGCAAGGGGCGGTAAGGCGGGGCTGGCTTTCCAGGCCAATGGTCGCGGCGCGATAGCTTTCCACATCATCGGGGTGGATCACGACCGTCACCCGTGCTATTGCGGGGTGACGCAGGCAGGCGTCAATACTGTACCGCAGCAATGACTTTCCGCCAAGCAATTGATATTGCTTGGGTTTGTTTCCTCCGGCCCGTAATCCCCGGCCGGCCGCGACGATCAATGCGGCAGCTTGCATGCCGGGCACCCTAGCCGAGGGGCCGGGAACTGGCCAAGGGTCAGCGGCAGGCGCCGGGACCATTTCGGAATGATATTGCGGCGCAATAGGAATCCCACTAATCTGAACAACAACTGTGCAGCTTTAAGCGTTGTGCAAAAAATGAGCATAAAAATCGGTCCCGTCTCTATAGAAGACCCGGTTGTCCTGGCGCCCATGTCTGGAGTGACCGACCTCCCATTCCGCCGCCTCGTAAAGCGCAACGGCGCAGGCTTGGTTGTGTCAGAGATGATCGCCTCGGAGGCGATGGTCCGCGCATCGCGCCAGTCGTTGAAGATGGCGGAGAATGTGCCCGAAGAATTTCCCATGGCGGTGCAGCTTGCCGGTTGCGAGGGCCGCGTCATGGGCGAGGCAGCCAAGCTGAACGAAGATCGCGGCGCTGCGATCATCGACATCAACATGGGCTGCCCGGTGAAGAAAGTCGTCAACGGTTATGCCGGTTCTGCGCTGATGCGTGACCTTGCGCATGCCAAGACGCTGCTGACTGCAACAGTGAAGGCCGTGAAGCTGCCGGTGACACTGAAGATGCGCACCGGTTGGGATGATTCAAACCGCAACGCGCCCGAACTTGCCCGTATCGCGGAAGGCGAGGGCATCAAGATGCTGACCGTGCACGGCCGCACGCGGTGTCAGATGTATAACGGCCGCGCTGACTGGGCCTTTGTGCGCAAGGTGAAGGAAGCCGTGTCGATCCCGGTGATCGTCAATGGCGACATCACCACGCTGGATGAAGCGAAGGAAGCGCTTGAACAGTCGGGGGCCGATGGCGTGATGATCGGCCGCGGCGCTTATGGCCGTCCGTGGTTCCTGCGCCAGGTGATCGAGTTTTTGAAGACCGGAAAGCGCCTGCCCGATCCGCCGCTGCATGAGCAGCAGGCGACGGTGCTGGAGCATTACGATGCGATGCTTGAGCATTACGGCGTGCAGACCGGCCTGAAGATCGCGCGCAAGCATGTGGCATGGTATTCTAAGGGTTTGCCGGGCTCTGCCGAGTTCCGCACGCGCATCATGCAGATCGAGGAGCCGGAGCAGGTCCGTCAGGCGGTGCGCGACTTCTACGCGCCGCAACTGGATCGGATGGCGGCTTGATGGCGCAGATGGAGCACAATATCGAGATGCCGGCGATCGACGCCGCACAGGTGCTCGGTGCAATACCCAATCCGATCCTCGTGATCGGCTCGCAGGGCGAGATCGTTTACGCCAATCCTGCGGCCGAACAATTCTTTCAGGCTGGCGCAGCCGTGCTGTGCCGACAGAACCTGCGTGACATTGTTCCTTTCGGCAGCCCGGTGCTGCAGCTGGCGAGTCAGGTGTTCCGTGAGCGCTACAGCGTTTCCGAATACGACGTCGATCTCGGCACGCCGCGCCTGGGCGAGCGGCTGGTCGACGTGCAGATCTCTCCCGTGCCGGAAGCGCCGGATCTTGCCATCATCCGCTTCGATGAACGCAGCATGGCGGCGAAGATCGACCGCGCGCTCACCTATCGCGGCGCGGCACGTTCAGTCACAGGCATGGCCGCGGTGCTGGCGCATGAAGTGAAGAACCCGCTCTCGGGCATTCGCGGCGCAGCTCAGTTGCTGGAGCTCAATGCGAACCAGGCGGATCGCGAACTGACCCGGCTGATCTGCGACGAGACGGATCGCATCTGCGCGCTCGTNGACCGGATGGAGGTCTTTTCCGACAAGCGGCCGATCGAGCGTGGTCCNGTCAACATCCACCAGGTGCTGGAGCATGTCCGCAAGGTGGCCCAGGCGGGCTTCGCGAAGCATCTCCGTTTCGTCGAGCGTTACGACCCTTCGCTGCCGCCCGTTTTCGGCAATCGCGACCAATTAGTCCAAGTATTCCTCAATCTGGTTAAAAATGCGGCAGAAGCCATCGGGGATGACCCGAGCGGCGAGATTGTCCTGACCACGGCTTACCGCCATGGCGTGCGTCTGGCCGTGCGAGGCTCCAAGGACAGGTTGCATTTACCGCTGGAAGTGTCGGTGCAGGATAACGGCCCCGGCGTTTCCGAGGATATCCGGCCATATCTGTTTGATCCATTTGTGACAACCAAGGTCAGCGGCTCTGGCCTCGGTCTTGCATTGGTTGCCAAGATCATCGGCGACCACGGCGGCGTCATCGAATGCGATAGCCGCCCGCGCCGAACCGTATTTAGCGCACGGCTACCGGTACATAACCCCGGTGCGGAAGAAGTCGGAGAGTTCGAATGAGTCATAAGGGCACCATCCTCGTCGCCGACGACGATCGCTCGATCCGGACGGTATTGGATCAGGCGCTTGGCCGGGTCGGTTACCAGGTGCGTTCGACGGGGAACGCCGCAACCTTATGGCGGTGGGCCTCGGAAGGAGAGGGCGACCTGATCATCACCGATGTGGTGATGCCTGATGAAAACGGCCTGGATCTGCTGCCGCGGATGAAACGCATCCGCCCAGACCTGCCGATTATCGTAATGAGCGCGCAGAAGACGCTGCTGACCGCGGTTAAGGCGGCCGAGCGCGGCGCTTACGATTATCTGCCCAAGCCGTTCGACCTGAAGGAACTGCTGCGGGTCGTTGAGCGCGCGCTGAGCCAGCCAAAGGCGCTGCCCTCGGAAGCGGCGGAGGCTGCGGCCGATGAGGAAAAGCTGCCACTGATCGGCCGTTCCCCGGCGATGCAGGAAATCTATCGCGTCATGGCGCGCCTGATGGGCACGGACCTGACCGTGCTGATCTATGGCGAGTCCGGCACCGGCAAGGAACTGGTGGCGCGTGCGCTGCACGACTACGGCAAGCGCCGCAACGGCCCCTTCGTTGCCATCAACATGGCGGCGATTCCGCGCGAACTGATCGAGTCCGAGTTGTTCGGTCACGAGAAGGGTGCCTTCACCGGTGCGGCCAATCGCTATGCCGGCCGTTTCGAGCAGGCCGAAGGCGGCACGCTGTTCCTCGATGAGATCGGTGACATGCCAATCGAGGCGCAGACCCGTCTGCTTCGCGTACTGCAGCAGGGCGAATATACCACTGTGGGTGGCCGCACGCCGATCCGCACCGATGTGCGCATCGTGGCGGCGACCAACCGCGACTTGCGCCAGGCGGTGAATCAGGGCCTGTTCCGCGAAGACCTGTTCTACCGCCTCAACGTCGTGCCGCTGCGTCTGCCGCCGCTGCGCGAGCGCAGCGAGGACATTCCCGATCTCGTCCGGCATTTCCTCAATCAGGCTGCCGCCCAAGGCCTGCCGCTCAAGACGGTGTCGCCCGAGGCGATGGAGCGCATCCGCCGCTATCGCTGGCCCGGCAACGTCCGTGAGCTGGAGAATCTGGTCCGCCGCCTGGCTGCCCTCTACGCCGAGGATGTGATCGGTCTGGAGGTGATCGAAAACGAGCTGGCCGAGCCGCCGCAGGCGCCGCGGGCTGCCGAGCCGAGCGAGGAGGAGACCTTGGGCGGGGCGATCGAGCGGCATCTCACCAAATACTTCGCCGCCCAAGGCGAAGATCTGCCGCCGCCCGGCGTCTATGACCGGATGCTGCGGGAGTTGGAGATTCCGCTGATTTCGCTCAGCCTGGCGGCCACCCGGGGCAACCAGATCAAGGCCGCCCATATGCTGGGCCTGAACCGGAATACCCTGCGCAAGAAGATCCGGGATCACAATATCCAGGTCATCCGGGGGCTTAAGTAAGCCCCCGACTGGTGTCTGCCGCCGCGGGCTAGGCTATGATCGGGCCATGGTCCGGCCAGGCGCACGCGAATCATGACCGACAATACGATGCCGGCGGGGGCCGCTTTGGCCGCCCGCATGCTGCGGCGCGCGGCCGACTGGTTCCGCCGCCATAAGCTCATTCGTCATCTGGAGATTTCCCTCGCGGTTGCCGCGCTGATTGCCGGCACGCTGACCTATCTTGCGATGACCCCGGGCGCCAATCGAGATCTGACGCCCAGGGAAGTCCAGATCCTGCTGCTGACCGACCTGGTCATCCTCTTGAGCCTGATCACCCTGGTGGCGCGCCGCCTGGTGATGCTGTGGATGCAGCGGCGGCGTGGCGCGGCTGGTTCGCGCTTGCATGCCCGCATGGTCATGCTGTTTGCGGCAGTGACGGCATTGCCGACCGTGCTGATGACCGTCTTCGCGGTGCTGTTCTTCAATCTCGGTTTGCAGACTTGGTTCAGTGAGCGAGTCAACGTCGCCGTGAAAGCCTCGGTCGCCGTTGCCGAGGCTTATATCCAGGAGCACCGCAAGACTATTCGCGCCGATGTGCTGGCTATGGCGGTGGATCTCAACCGCGAGGCGCCGCGTCTGGCGCTCAATCCCTTTGCGCTTCAGCAGGCGGTTCGCCAGCTCTCCCGGATGCGCGGCCTGGGCGAGGCGATGGTCTTTACCTCCACCGGCGAAATCCTCGCGCGCAACGAACTCAGCCTGCTGATGGAGTTCGACCGGATTCCGCTGCGCGCGCTTGAGGATGCCAATGCCGGCCAGGTGGTGATCATCACGGCCGAGACGGATGACCGCGTCCGCGCCCTAGTGCGGCTGGATGCTTATCTCGATGCGTATCTTTATGTCGGCCGCTTCATCGACGCGAAGGTGCAGGCCGATCTGGAACGCACGCGCCTGGCGGCAGCGCAATATACGCGGCTTGAGCAGGCGCGTTCGGCGCTGGAGATCAATTTTGCCGTCCTGTTTCTGCTGATCTCCTTGCTGCTGCTGCTGGCGGCGATCTGGTTTGGCCTGCTGATCGCCAATCGCCTCGTGACGCCAATCGGCGAGGTGGTGGCTGCGGCGGAGAAGATCCGCGGCGGCGATCTGACGGCACGGGTCACGGAGCGGCCGGACGATGACGAAATCGCCACGCTCGGCCGCACCTTCAACCGCATGACCAGTCAGTTGGCGGCGCAGCAGGCCGAGTTGATCACCGCCAACCGGCAGCTGGATGAGCGCCGGCGCTTCACCGAAACCGTGCTGTCCGGCGTCAGCGCCGGTGTGATCGGCGTCGACCGCGACGGGTTGGTGACACTTCCCAACCCGTCTGCCTTGGCGATGCTGGAGCAGAGCTTCGACGAGGTGGTTGGCCGTCCTTTCGCTGAGGTTGCACCGGAAATGGCGGAGCTGTTCAACAAGCTCAGCGATGATACGGCGGAGGCTGTCGAGCGCGGCCAGGTGATGATGCGGCGAAGCAGCGGAACGCGCACCTTGCTGGTGCGTGTCGCCCGCGAAGTCACCGGCAACGAATTGCTGGGTTACGTCGTGACCTTCGACGATGTCAGCGAACTGGTCGCGGCGCAGCGCAATGCCGCCTGGGCCGACATCGCCCGCCGCATCGCCCATGAGATCCGCAATCCGCTCACGCCGATTCAGCTTTCGGCCGAACGGCTGAAGCGTAAATATCTCAAAGAGGTGAAGACCGATCCGGAGGTGTTCGAACAATGCACCGACACCATCATCCGGCAGGTCGGCGATATCGGCCGCATGGTTGATGAGTTCTCAGCCTTTGCGCGCATGCCGCGGCCGGTCTATCGCGAAGAGGATTTGGGCCAGCTTGTTCGCCAGGCTGTTTTCCTTCAGCAGGTGGCGCGGCAGGATATCCGCTTCGACAGCCGGTTGCCCAATGAGCCGATCCGCCTGAGCTGCGATTCGCGCCAGATTGCGCAGGTTCTGACGAACATCCTGCAGAATGCCATCGACGCCATCGACGGCCGGGAAAGGCCGGAGGGCGAAGCATTGCCCCAAGGGGCGGTCACCGTCGAACTGCGTCCCGTTGAGGGCGGGGCGGAGATCATGGTGATCGACAATGGTCGCGGTTTACCGGCAGAGAATCGCGACCGGCTGTTCGAACCTTATGTCACCACCCGCGCCAAGGGGACGGGCCTTGGCCTTGCCATTGTGAAGAAGATCATCGAGGAGCATGGCGGCGCGATCAGCCTCAGCGACGCGGCGATATTTGATCCGACCTTGAAAAGTGGTAGTTTGGCGCGCATTCGCCTGCCGCTTGTGCAAGCTGCCGCTCATTCAGGCAGTGAGACCGAGCCGCAGCAGCAGAGTTCTAGTCTCATGAGTCACGATACAGTACGAAAGTTAGGTTCGGGCAGTCATGGCGCGTGACATACTCATCGTCGATGACGAAGCCGACATCCGCAGTCTGATTGCCGGTATTCTGCAGGATGAGGGCTACGAGACCCGCATGGCCGCGGACTCCGACGGCGCGCTTCGGGAGATCGAGGCGCGCCGGCCGAATGCAGTGATTCTCGATATCTGGCTGCAGGGCAGCAAGCTCGACGGTCTTGAGATTCTGGATCGCATCATTCGAGATCATGCCAACGTGCCGGTGATCATGATTTCCGGTCACGGCAATATTGAAACCGCCGTGGCGGCGATCAAACGCGGCGCCTACGACTATATCGAGAAGCCGTTCAAGAGTGACCGCCTGCTGCTGGTGGTCGAGCGTGCTTTGGAGCAGGCGCGCCTGAAGCGCGAGAACGAAGATCTTCGGCAGCGTTCCGGCGCAGGGCTGGACATCATCGGCCAGTCGCCGGCCATCGTCGCACTGCGGCAGGCCATCGAGCGTGTGGCGCCGACCAATAGCCGCGTGCTGATTTCCGGTCCGCCCGGATCGGGCAAGGAGCTCGTCGCGCGCCAGTTGCATCAGCGTTCGCGGCGCGCCGGCGGCCCCTGGGTGACACTCAGTGTCGCGGCAATGTCGCCGGAGCAGATGGAGCAGCAGCTCTTCGGCATAGAAGAAGCCGTCAACGGCCAGCGCCATCACAAGATCGGCGTGCTGGAGGAGGCGCATGGCGGCACGCTGTTCCTCGATGAAGTGGCAGAGATGCCGCCGGAGACGCAGGCCAAGCTGCTGCGCGTGCTGACTGAGCAGAGTTTCGAGCGCATCGGCGGCCGCACGCGGGTACAGGTCGATGTCCGCATCATCTCCGGAACCTGCTACGACCTGACGGCGCGGGTGGGGCAGGGATTGTTCCGCCAGGATCTGTTCCACCGGCTGAATGTCGTGCCGCTGAAGGTGCCGGCTTTGCGCGACCGGCGCGAAGACATTCCGCTGCTGGCCAAGCATTTCGTCCAGGTCGAGGCGCATCGCCAGGGCGTGCCGCCGCGCGAGCTGGCGGAAGATGCGCTGCTCGCGCTGCAATCGGCGGAATGGCCGGGCAATGTGCGCGAGCTGCGCAACGCCATCGCGCGTCTGCTGATCATGCTTCCGGCCGAGCAGAAGGGCGCCATTCACGCTGATATGCTGCCTGCCGATCTCGGCGCCACGCCGCCCATTGCCCTGCGGCCGGAAACCACGACGGAAGTCATGGCTTTACCGCTGCGCGATGCGCGTGAGATGTTCGAGCGCGAATATCTGCTGGCGCAGATCACGCGCTTTGGCGGCAATGTTTCCCGTACTGCCAGCTTCATCGGCATGGAGCGCTCGGCCCTGCATCGCAAGCTCAAGGCACTGGGCGTGGTCAATCTCGACCGAAACGGCACAGGCTAAGAGGGGCGCGACGCCATGAAGGTCATCGTCTGCGGTGCCGGTCTGGTTGGGACTACCATCGCCCGCCAGCTGGCGGCCGAGGGCAACGAAGTGACGATGATCGACATCTCGCCTGAGCGCGCCCACAAGGCCGCTGAGAGCTACGATTTGCGCGGAATCGTCGGCCATGCCTCGCATCCGGATGTGCTGGAGCAGGCGGGTGCCGCCGATTCCGACATGCTGATCGCGGTCACCTTCGCGGACGAGGTGAACATGATCGCCTGCGAGGTGGCGCGGGCACTGTTCAACGTCCCGACCAAGATCGCCCGTGTCCGCGCGCAGAGCTATCTCAAGCCGGAATGGTCCGATCTCTTCAACGAAAAGCATATCTCGATCGACTACATCATCTCACCGGAGATCGAGGTGGCGCGGGCTATCCATCGGCGGATCATGACGCCCGGCGCTTTTGAGATGATCCCATTCGCGGAAGACCGTCTGCGCCTGATCGGCGTGCGCCTTGGCGAGGAATGCCCAGTTCTTAACACGCCGCTGCGGCAACTGACGGAGCTGTTTCCGGACCTGGCTGTCAATGTCTGCGGCATCAGCCGGGGCGGGCGCATGATCGTGCCGGAGGCCGACGATCACCTCGAAGTCGGTGACGAAATCTATTTCATCGCGCAGTCCGATCATGTGCAGCGCGGCATGCGGCTGTTTGGCCATGAAGAGCGCGAGGCGCGCCGGATCGTGCTGTCGGGCGGCGGCAATATCGGGCTTTTCCTGGCACGGGAAATCGAGGAGAGCCAGCCCTCGGTGCTTCTGAAGATCATCGAGGCGAACAAGGATCGCGCCGATTATATCGCCGGCCAGATCCGTAATGGCGTGGTGCTGAACGGCGATGCCCTGGACATCGAAATCCTCAACGAGGCCAAGGTGGGGGCCTCCGAGGCCATCATCGCGCTGACCAATGACGACGAGGTGAACATCCTTACCTCGCTGCTGGCCAAGCGGGCCGGCTGCCAGCGCGCGGTCACGCTGGTCAACAACCCGGCCTACGAGAACCTGATCGGCTCACTCGGCGTCGATGTCGTGGTCAATCCCCGTTCGACGACGGTGTCGTCCATCCTGCAGCATGTCCGCCGCGGCCGCATCCGCGGGGTCTACAGTCTGCGCGACGGCGCCGCGGAGGTCCTGGAGGCCGAAGCCGTTGAAACCAGCGCGCTGGTAGGGCAGCCTTTGCGCGATCTCAATCTGCCTGACGGGTTGATGATCGGTGCCATCATTCGGGGTGAACAGGTGATGATCGCTCGCGGAGATAGCGAGATTGAGGCTGGCGACCGCGTCATTCTGTTCGTCCGCAAGGATGTCGTGAAAAAAGTAGAAAAGCTGTTCGCCGTCCGCCTGGAATTCTTCTAAGCATCCCAAAGAAAGGAAAGCGATGTCTCGCGTCGCCTATGTCAATGGCCGCTATCTGCCCTATGCGCGCGCGGCAGTTCATGTCGAAGACCGTGGCTTCCAGTTCGCCGATGGCGTCTATGAGGTGATCGGGGTGCTCGGCGGCCAGCTTGTCGATGCGGACGGCCATGTCGACCGCCTGGAGCGCAGCCTGAAGGAATTGCGCATCGCGCTGCCGATGAGCCGGGGCGCCCTGACTGCCGTGATGGCGGAAACCGTGCGGCGCAACCGCGTCCGCGACGGCCTCATCTACATCCAGGTCACGCGCGGCGCGGCGAAGCGGGAATTCACCTTCCCAGCCAATACGCGGCCGACGGTGGTTGCAATCGCCCGCAGCCTCAACCTGGTCAAGGCCGCGGCCAATGCGGAGAAGGGCGTTGCCGCCATCACCCAGCCGGATATCCGCTGGGGCCGTTGCGACATCAAGACGGTGGGATTGCTGGCGGCTGCACTGGCCAAGCAGGCTGCCAAGGAAGCCGGCGCCTATGAAGCCTGGCTGGTGGATCGCGACGGCTATGTTACCGAAGGCAGCTCGTCCAACGCCTGGATCGTGACCAAGGACAATGTCCTGGTCACCCGTGCCCTGAGCAAGGCAATCCTCGGCGGCATCACCCGCAGCGCCATTCTGGAACTGGCGCGGCGTTTAGGGATGAAGGTTGAGGAGCGGACCTTTACCGTGGCCGAGGCCCTGGAGGCGAAGGAGGCGTTCGTTACCTCGACGACGTCTTTCGTCATGCCGATCGTGTCGCTCGACGGCAAGCCGATCGGCAATGGCGGGCCGGGCATCCTGGCCAGCAAGCTGCGCGCTGCCTACGAGGCCCATGCTGCCACGCATGCGGCTGGCGGGGCGGATTGGCAGGCACCGTTTATTGCTCCCTAGAGGCATTGCGCTCCCGGAGCATTGCTCTCCAAGATTTCGCGGCCTAAAAAAGCACCGCGTTACGGCTGGTCACGGATGGGGTTCGCATCCCACCCGCGCAGCTTCACGCCATTGTTTTGCCACTTTCGCCCGTTAGTGGTTAAATAGCAGTGCGTGGGGCAGCGGCCGCCGCCCCCGCAAAGTCGGCAGAGTCCGATAAAAACAAAATAAAACAACAACATAAGAAAAGAAAGGTCCAACTATTATGGCCGCCGAAAAGCCTCAAAACGTCCAAGACGTCTTTCTCAATCACATCCGCAAGACCAAGACCCCCGTCACGGTATTCCTCGTGAACGGCGTCAAGTTGCAGGGGATCATCAGCTGGTTCGACAACTTCTCGGTGCTGCTGCGCCGGGACGGTCATATGCAGCTGGTTTACAAGCACGCCATCTCGACGGTGATGCCGTCGGGTCCGATTCAATTGTTCGATCCTGCCTCGCAGGGACAGGGCGCCCAGGGAGAGCAGAGCTGATCGAATTACGAACCGCACATAATGCTGCGGTATCGGTTATAGTTCTGTGATGGCAGATCATAACGGTCCTGGGGACGAGCGCGTGCGTAACGCGCTCGTTCTACATCCCGCTCTGAAATCGGCGCAGAAACCGGCCGCGGCCGACCTGCGCCGGCGGCCGGAAGCACGCCTGGAAGAGGCGGTGGGACTGGCGAAAGCGATCAATCTCAATGTCATTCACTCCGAATTGATCTGGGTTTCCGCCTGGCGTCCGTCGACCCTGATCGGTCCGGGCAAGGCGGAGGAACTCGCAGCTTTTATTGCCGAGCATCCGGTCGATGTCGTGATCGTCGACGCGNCGGTATCGCCGGTGCAGCAGCGCAATCTGGAGCGCGCGCTGAAGGCCAAGGTCATCGACCGCACTGGCCTGATCCTGGAAATCTTCGGCGACCGCGCCCGCACCAAGGAGGGCCGACTGCAGGTCGAGCTGGCGCATCTGACCTATCAGCGCTCGCGCCTGGTACGGTCCTGGACCCACTTGGAGCGTCAGCGCGGCGGCTTCGGCTTCCTCGGCGGTCCTGGCGAAAGCCAGCTGGAAATCGACCGCCGCCTGATCGGCGAACGGATCAGCCGGATCAAGGCCGAGCTTGAGCATGTGGTGAATACCCGCTCACTGCATCGCCGGGCCCGCAGCAAGGTGCCGTATCCGGTGGTGGCATTGGTCGGCTACACCAACGCGGGCAAGTCAACGCTGTTCAACCGTCTGACGGATTCCGCGGTCTTCGCCAAGGATCTGCTGTTCGCCACGCTGGATCCGACCATGCGTGTGGTGCGCCTGCCGTCAGGCCGGCAGATCATCCTGAGCGATACGGTGGGCTTCATCTCCGANCTTCCGACGCATCTGGTCGCCGCCTTCCGTGCGACCCTGGAAGAGGTGATCGCCGCCGATCTCATCCTGCATGTCCGCGACATGTCGCATCCGGACAGCGAAGCCCAGGCGCAGGACGTGAATGACGTTCTGGCCTCGCTGGGCATCAGCGACGATACCGGTCATCGCATTCTGGAGGCCTGGAACAAGGCCGATCTGCTGAGCCCGCAAGGCCGCACCAGCCTGGAAAATCAGGGCAAGCGCCAGGAACGCGCGGTGGTGATCTCCGCATTGGAAGGCACCGGCTGCGACGCGTTGCTGCAGCGCATCGATGCGATGCTGGGCCGGGATCGCGTGGAACTCGATGTTACCCTGGATGCCGGCGATGGCGCGGCTTTGGCCTGGCTGCATCGTCATGGCGAAGTCCTCGACATGCAGGAGCAGGAGGGACATCTCAAGCTCTCGGTAGCGCTGTCGCAGGCCGAGGCTGGCAAATGGCTGAAACGTCAGGATAGGAAACGCGCGTGACTATGCCTCAGGTCGATATGGATGCCGTGCGGATGCTGATCGAGGACGCGGCCCGCCTCACGATCATGCCGCGCTTCCGCCAGCTCAGCACATCCGAAGTCGATCAGAAGGCCGGCCCGCACGACGTTGTCACCATCGCCGACAAGGAATCCGAGGCCTATCTCGAGCCGCGACTGCGCGCCTTGCTGCCTGGCTCGACTGTCGTCGGCGAGGAAGCCGTCAGCGGCGACGAAGGCATCATGGAAGCACTGCGCCGGCCGGGCAGCGCCTGGCTGATCGATCCGGTCGACGGCACCGCCAACTTTGCGGTGGGCAATGCGCTGTTCGCCGTGATGGTAGCGCTGGTGCATGACGGCGATGCGATTGCAAGCTGGATTCACGATCCGGTGCGCGGCGTGACCGCAATGGCGAAGAAGGGCGAGGGCGCCTGGATGCATGAATCCGATGGCAGCCGCCGCAAGCTGGTCACGCCGAAACCGCCGTCGCTGGCGCATATCTCCGGTGCGCCGAATATCCGCTACGGCGACCGCGAATTCGCCGCCCGCATCGCCCATCGCATCGACAAGACCGCGGGCGTTCTCATCCTGCGCTGCGCCGGGCAGGAGTATCTGGCGATGGCGGAAGGCCACATCCACTACGCCGTCTATAACCGCGCCATGCCCTGGGATCACGCGGCCGGATGCCTGCTGATCGAGGAGGCCGGCGGGGTGGCAAAACGGCTGGACGGCAGCCGCTATCGCGCCGCCGACAGGCCCTGGGGGGTACCCTTGATCCCCTGCTGTGGCGAACAGCAGTGGAATTGGCTGAAAACTGGCATTTTTGACCCCTGATTTTGCGCCTTTAACCGGGGTGCCCGGCGTTGCTGTAAGCCCCCCTAGCGTGGTAGTTTTCGGGGCCTGATTCCAGGGCCTGAAACGGCCCTTTCGGGTGGCCCAAAAACGCCGTTTTTGCCGACATCCATATAGCATCCGGACGCCCGTTTCGTGACCGATCAGCCGAAGCTTCCGCACGATATCCAGCCGATTTCAATCGAAGAGGAGATGCAGCGCTCCTACCTCGGTTACGCGATGAGCGTAATCGTGTCGCGCGCGCTGCCCGATGCGCGCGACGGCCTTAAGCCGGTGCATCGCCGCATTCTCTATTCGATGCACGAGAACGGCTACGGTTCGGACAAGCCTTACCGCAAGTCGGCCCGCGTGGTCGGTGATGTGATGGGTAAATATCACCCGCACGGCGACCAGGCGATCTATGACGCCATGGTGCGCATGGCGCAGTCTTTCTCGATGCGCCTGCCGCTGCTGGATGGTCAGGGCAATTTCGGTTCGATGGACGGCGATCCGCCGGCGGCCATGCGTTACACCGAAATCCGCATGGACAAGCCGGCCGAGGCGTTGCTGGAGGATATCGACAAGGAGACTGTCGATTTCCAGCCGAACTACGATGACAGCACGCAGGAGCCGGTGGTTCTGCCAGCGCAGTTCCCCAATCTGCTGGTCAATGGCGCCAACGGCATCGCCGTTGGCATGGCGACCAACATCCCGCCACATAACCTGGGCGAGGTGATCGACGCCTGCTGCGCCTATGTCGACAATCCGGACGTGACGCTGGAGCAGCTGCTGGAGCTGCTGCCGGCGCCGGATTTCCCCACCGGCGGCATCATCCTCGGCCGTGCCGGCGCCAAGGCGGCGATGTGGACCGGCCGAGGCTCGGTGGTCATGCGCGGCCGCGTGCATATCGAGGAGATCCGCAAAGAGCGCGAAGCGATCATCATCACCGAGATTCCCTATCAGGTGAACAAGGCAGCGATGATCGAGAAGATCGCCGAAGCCGTGCGGTCGAAAAAGATCGAAGGCATTTCCGATCTGCGCGATGAATCCGATCGCGACGGCGTGCGTGTGGTGATCGAGGTCAAGCGCGATGCAATGGCGGAGGTGGTGCTGAACCAGCTCTACCGCTTCACACCGCTGCAGACCTCCTTCGGCGTCAACATGCTGGCGCTGAATGGCGGCAAGCCGGAGCTGCTGAATGTGAAGCAGCTCATCGGCGCCTTCGTGAACTTCCGCGAGGAAGTGATCGCCCGGCGCACCCGCTATCTGCTGGGCAAGGCACGCGACCGCGCCCATGTGCTGGTCGGTCTGGCTATCGCGGTGGCGAATATCGACGCTGTGATCGCGCTGATCCGGGCTGCGCCCAATCCGCAGGTCGCGCGCGAGCAGTTGATGGAGCGCGACTGGGAAGCCTCGGACGTGGCTGACATGATCGCGCTGATCGACGATCCGAGCCATCGCGTCATCGACGGCAAGTACAAGCTGTCGGAGACCCAGGCGCGCGCCATTCTCGATCTGCGCCTGCATCGCCTGACGGCGCTGGGCCGCGACGAGATCGGCGACGAGATGAAGAAGCTCGCCGACGAGATCAACGAATATCTCTCGATCCTCGGCAGCCGCGAAAAGCTGATGGGCATCCTGCGCAGCGAACTGGTGGCCATCAAGGAACGCTTCGCCACGCCGCGCCGCACCGAGATCGTCGACCTGGAATTCGAGCAGGACGAAGAGTCGCTGATACAGCGCGAGGACATGGTGGTGACGGTCAGCTTCTCGGGCTACGTGAAGCGTACCCCGCTGTCGACCTACCGCCTGCAGAAGCGCGGCGGCAAGGGCCGCACCGGCATGAGCACCAAGGACGAGGATTTCGTCACCCGGGTCTTCGTCGCCAGCACGCACCAGCCGGTCCTGTTCTTCTCCAATATTGGCCGGGTGTACAAACTCAAGGTCTATCGTCTGCCGGAAGGCACGCCGCAATCGCGCGGCAAGGCCTTCGTCAACCTGCTGCCGCTGTCGGAAGGCGAGAAGATCACCACCGTGCTGCCGCTGCCCGAGGACGAGAGCAAGTGGGGCGAGCTGCATGTCATGTTCGCCACCGCCAAGGGCTATGTCCGCCGCAACGATCTGAGCGATTTCGTCTCGATCAACGTCAACGGCAAGATCGCCATGAAGTTCGAAGGCGACGATGCCGACGACAGCCTGGTGGCGGTGCTGCCCTGCACGGATCAGGACGACATTTTGCTGGCCTCCTATGACGGCAAGTGCGTCCGCTTCCCCGTGGCCGACGTGCGTACCTTCCAGAGCCGCTCGTCCACCGGCGTGCGCGGCATGAAGCTGGCGCCAGGCGACCGGGTTATCTCCATGTCGGTGCTGCGTCATTTCGAGGTCACGCCGGAAGAGCGCGAAGCCTATTTCCGCTACGAAGCCGCGCAGGAGCGGATCCGCAACGGCGAGACCGGCGTGGAACTGCCGACCGAAATCTCGGCCGAGCGCTTCACGGCACTTCAGGCCGCCGAGCAGTTCATTCTGACGGTGACCGAGAAGGGCTTCGGCAAGCGCAGCTCGGCGTACGAATACCGCATCACCAGCCGCGGCGGCTCGGGCATCATCAACATCGAGACCACGGCAAAGAACGGCAAGGTCGTCGCCGCCAGCCCGGTGGAGCATGACGATCAGATCATGCTGGTCACCGATGGCGGCCAGGTGATCCGTTGCCCGGTCAACGATATCCGCATCGCGGGCCGTAATACCCAGGGTGTCATCATCTTCAAGCTGAGCGAGGGCGAGAAGGTTGCGTCCGTGGCCCATTTGCCGGAAAGTGGCCCGTCTCAAGACGAAGGCCAGGCCGCGGACGACGCGGGAGATGACACTGGGGAGGAGTAATGACCAAACAGCGGATCGGTCTGTATCCCGGCACTTTCGATCCCGTAACGAAGGGTCACTACGACATCATCAAACGCGCCGGCAAGCTGGTCGATAAGCTTGTCGTCGGCGTGGCGGTGAATGCCGGCAAAGGCCCGCTCTTCTCGCTGGAAGAACGTGTCGAGATGGTGCGCGAGGAGATCGGCCCCCTGATGCCGGGCGCCACCCAGTTCGAGGTCAAGCCGTTCTCCAATCTGCTGATGCACTTCGCCATGGAGATCGGCGCGGTGATGATCATCCGCGGGCTGCGCGCGGTCTCCGACTTCGAATACGAGTTTCAGATGGTCGGCATGAATGCGCGGCTGAACTCGGATATCGAGACGGTATTCCTGATGGCCTCCGACAACCATCAATTCATCGCTTCCCGCCTGGTGAAGGAAATCGCCATGCTGGGCGGCGATATCAATCCCTTCGTCTCGCCGCGTGTGGCCGAGCGGCTGCGCGGCCGGGTTGCCGCCCTGAAAGTCACCGGAGAGGCTTGATGCGTCGTTTTGTTGTCCTTGCCGCGGCTTTGTTCGGCCTGGTATTCGCCGCGGCGTCCCATGCGCAGATCCGCGATCCGGAGAATACCCTGATCATGGAGCTGAAGGACGGGCAGGTCATTATCGAGATGCGCCCCGACCTGGCACCGAACCATGTGCGGCGGATCAAGGAACTCACCCGCAAGGGCTTTTATGACGGCGTAGTCTTCCATCGCGTGATCCGCGGGTTCATGGCCCAGACCGGCGATCCCACCGGCACGGGCTCTGGCGGTTCGGGACAGAAGCTGGCGGCCGAGTTCAGCCGTGAGCCGCATAAGCGCGGCACCGTTTCCATGGCGCGCACCCGCGATCCGAACAGCGCCGACAGCCAGTTCTTCATCTGCTTTGCCGACGCGCCCCATCTGGACGGGCAATACACCGTCTGGGGGCGGGTGATCAGCGGCATGGATGCCGTCGATCGCATCAAGAAGGGCGCACCCGGCAGCGGCGTGGTCGAAGATCCCGACAAGATCGTCCGCATGCGCGTCGCGGCGGACGTGAAGTAACTTTATTCGTTTCTCAAGGAGCTCCCATGGCGGCCGATCTCGAAAACACCCTGTACCTGGAACTGAAGGACGGCCGCGTCACCATCGCGCTGCGCCCCGATCTCGCGCCCAACCATGTGGCCCGGATCAAGGAACTGGCGCGCCAGAATTTCTACGACGGCCTTAAATTCCATCGCGTGATCGAGGGCTTCATGGCCCAGACCGGCGATCCGCGCGGGGATGGCACTGGCGGCTCGGGCCAGAATCTGAAGGCCGAATTTTCTGACGCGCCGCATGTCCGCGGCACCTGCTCGATGGCGCGCGCCCGCGATCCGCATAGCGCCGACAGCCAGTTCTTCATCTGCTTCGCCGATGCACGCTTCCTGGACGGCCAGTACACCGTCTGGGGCGAAGTCGTCGAGGGCATGGAGCATGTCGATGCCATCAAGCGTGGCGATCAGGCGCGTAATGGCGCTGTGACCGACCCTGATCGCATCATCTCCCTGCGGGTCGCCGCCGACGTGGCGTGATCTCACCCCCAAGGATGGGGGCGCCTATGCTGGTTTCGGATTTCGATTTCGACTTGCCGCCGGCTTTGATTGCCGACCGGCCCGCGGTGCCGCGCGAGGCTGCGCGGCTGCTGTATTTCCATGACGGCGCCATCGATCCCGGCAACTGGACGGTGGGTGATCTGCCGGCCTTGCTGCGGCCCAATGATCTGCTGGTCTTCAACGACACCAAGGTCATTCCGGCGCGGCTGTTCGGTCGGCGTGAACGCGGCCCGGCCGAGGTGAAGGTCGAGGCCCTGCTGCTCAAGCCGCTGGGACAGCGCCGCTGGACCGCCATGGCCAAGCCCGCGCGGCGTCTGAAACCCGGCGACCGGGTGCTGTTCGAGGGGGGCGTGGCGGCCGAGATGATCGAGCGGCAAGGGGATCAGCTGATCTTCGCTTTTGATCGCGAGGATGCGGAGCTGCTTCTCGTCCTGGAGAAGGTCGGCGCCATGCCGCTGCCGCCGTACATCATGGCGCAGCGTGCAGCGGACGAGCGCGATCGCACGGATTATCAGACCATCTTTGCCGAAAAACTCGGCGCCATCGCCGCGCCGACGGCCGGGCTGCATTTCACTCAGCCGCTGCTTGAGCGGCTGAAGGAGATGGGCGTGCGTACCGCTCGTGTGACGCTGCATGTCGGCGCGGGCACCTTCCTGCCGGTCAAGGTGGAGAGGGTGGAAGACCACAAGATGCATGCCGAATGGGGCGAGGTGACGCCTGCCGCTGTTGAAGCCGTGCAGGCCTCCAGGGCTGCCGGGGGGCGCATCATCGCGGTCGGCACCACATCGCTGCGTCTCCTGGAAAGTGCCGCCCGCGCCGATGGCACGCTGCGGCCGTTTCAGGGCGAGACAGACATCTTCATCACGCCGGGTTTCCAGTTTCATGTGGCGGAAGGCCTGATCACCAATTTCCACCTGCCGAAATCGACCCTGCTGATGCTGGTCGCGGCTTTTGTCGGCTTGGAGGGGCAGCGCGCCATCTACCGGCATGCGGTCGGGAAGGGCTTCCGTTTCTACTCCTATGGCGATACAAGCCTGCTGTTCCGCTAGGTTTGCCCCATGACTCTTCGATTTTCCGTTCGCGCCCAGGACGGCGCCGCCCGCTTGGGCCGGCTTGAGACCGCCCATGGCGCTATCGACACGCCGGCCTTCATGCCTGTCGGCACGGCGGCCACGGTGAAGGCGATGACGCCGGAGATGGTCGCCGAAACCGGCGCGCAGATCATTCTGGGCAATACCTATCACTTGATGCTGCGGCCGACGGCGGAACGCATTGCGAAGCTTGGTGGCTTGCACAAATTCATGAACTGGCCCGGGCCGATCCTGACCGATTCCGGCGGCTTCCAGGTCATGTCGCTGGCCCAGCTCAACAAGGTGACCGAGCATAGCGTCACCTTCCAGTCGCATATCGATGGCGCGCGCTACGAACTGACGCCGGAGCGCTCGATCGAAATTCAGCATCTGCTGGATTCCACCATCACCATGCAGCTCGACGAATGCGTGAAGCTGCCGACGACGACAAAGCGAGCGGCCGAGGCGATGCGCCTGTCGCTGCGCTGGGCGGCGCGCAGCAAGGCGGCCTTCAAGCCTCGGGAAGGCTATGGCCTGTTCGGCATTGTGCAGGGTGGCACCGATGCGGCTCTGCGCGAGGAATCCGCGAAGGGGCTGATCGCTACCGGCTTCGACGGCTATGCCATTGGTGGGCTTGCCGTGGGCGAGACCCAGGAAGAAATGTTTGCCACCCTGGACGTCACCACGCCGCATCTGCCGCAGGACAAGCCGCGCTATCTGATGGGCGTGGGCAAGCCGTCCGATCTGGTTGGCGCGGTGATGCGGGGCGTCGACATGTTTGACTGCGTGCTGCCGACCCGCTCGGGCCGCACAGGCCAGGCCTTCACCCGGCGCGGCAGCATCAATATCCGCAACGCCCGCCATGCCGAAGACCCGCGACCGCTGGACGAGCATTGCCGCTGCCCGGCCTGCCGCAATTACAGCCGCGCCTATCTGCATCATCTGGTGCGGTCGGACGAAATCCTCGGCGCCATGCTGATGACGGCGCATAATCTGACCTACTATCAGGATTTGATGCAGGGCATGCGCGCCGCGGTTGCCGAGGGGCGGTTGGCGGCCTTTGCCGAGGATTTCCACGCCAGGCAGGCGCTCGGCGATATCGAGCCCCTGACGTGACCCGGCGCCTGCTGCGCCACCTTGGGGTTCTGGCCGTGGCGGCAATCTTCGCCGCGCTGGCCTATGGCGCTGTCTATCTGCTGTTCCATCTGTCGCGCGACTGGTGGTAGCCTCCCTTAAAAAAGGGGAGGATCGGATGCCGGTTGCGAAAAGGCAGAAGCAGAAATTCCATGTCAGCCGCGCGAAGGATGCGACATTCGCCAGCGATGGGCTGCGCGCCTTCTTCGTCTATCGCGATCTCGGGATCGCCGAGGCGACGAATGGCCGCTTCAATGCGGAAGTCATCCGGGCCAAGGAAGCAAGCCAAGGCGGGACAGGGCGCCACTATCACAAGCTTGACTTCCAGATGGTCTACATGCTGAAGGGCTGGGCCAAATTCGATTACGAAGGCGAGGGCACCTACACCTTCAAAGCCGGCGACTGCTTCCTGCAGCCGCCGGAAATCCGGCATGAGCTGATCGCCTTTTCGAAGGATGTCGAGATGCTTGAGATCACCAGCCCGGCTGGCTTCGAGACGGTATCCGCTTCAGCGCCCGCTCCCGCTATTCCTCGTCGTCGAAGTAAGTGACGGTGAGCAATTGGGTGATCTGATCGCTGCCCGCGGTCAGCGGCATTGTGATCGATTCAAAATGCACGAAGCTGCGGTCCACAAAGTAATAGGTTCCCGTCGCCCTTAGCGGCGAAGCATGCTGCATTGCCCAGGTCAGCCCGTTGTTGAAATCCTCCAGCGCCTCGCCGCTCAGGATCTCGTCGAGATACTTGCCGGTGGGATCGCGGCCGGAATAGCGGCTGATCTGCGTGCCATAGAGGCGAACGCGGAAGCGGCCTTGCGGCTGCCATTCATAGATCAGCACACGCGCCAGATAGGGCCGCAGCACGAAAACGGTGAAATCCTCCCGGTCCGGCACGGTGCGGCCGGCCCGCTTCTCCTGCCAAAGCGCCATCAGCGCCTGCAATTCCGGGCGATGGAACTGCAGGTCGGGATCGAACCGAAATCGGGTATTCACCATTTGCCGGTTCAAGGGCGCTTNTCCTTGTGTCCAGCATATAGGACGGCGAGGGGTNCGGGCGAAAACAGCGGCGAAAACAGCTAAGTAATTGTTTTCACGGATTTTGTGAATCGCCAGGGCCGGGGGGGATGGTGAATTTACTGCGGGCGCTCAAGATTGCTGCGCGGCGCGCTCACTAAGCTCGGCGACATCTGCGGCATGACTATGCCGTGGTCGTGTTCCGCAGATCACGCGCCGCGCGACTTGCCGCCTGCGAGATGCTTCGCCACTGCGTCGGCGGAGGTGCCGACCGCCTGCACTGCCGCGCGCAGCTCGTCCGCCGATACGCCGAACTTCTGCGTCCAGTAGCGGATCTCGTGATCCTCGCTGGTATTGATGCGGCTGCGGTCGGGCTCGCCCCGGTTCTTCAGATCGTCTGCCATGCAATCCTCCGGCTGAGTGGGGGAGTGAACCCGCCCGCAGCCTGCCGGGTTCCGTCTGCCAGCGATGCAGGGATGTCGAGCAGCAGGATGATGAGGACGATGATGCGGCCGGCAGACTGGCCGCCGGCTAACCCATTCGCAGCGCATTGTGCGAGGTGGTGAGCCCGCCGGGATTCGAACCCGGGACCTCTCGATTAAAAGTCGCTTGCTCTACCAGCTGAGCTACGGGCTCACAGAGGTCTTGGAAGGCCCCGTTCAGGGCGCGGCGACCATAGGGGGCAGGGCTGGGCTCGTCAACCAGCCAGCCGCCAGAATTGCCATCCCGCCGGGGCCCCGGCCCTCAGATAACCCCTTGGCCGGGCAGGGAGGATTGTCCGGCCGGGCGGGAGGTTATCGCTTCGTCACCCTGCCAGCCTTTGTCTTTATTTCGCATTTGCGGAATAATATACGTTACGTCCTGGAGGATGAGTGCAATGCCTGTTTTCTACGTCGAAGGTGGGATTTTCAAGGACTTGGCCGACCCGGCGCCCATTCCTGGAACTGAGGAGCGTTACGGGCCGTTTCAGACCGAGCGGGAAGCCGATCAGGTTTGGCGGGCCCGGATGGCGGACAAGATCGACATCTGCAACCACCGTCTTCGAGTCATTCAGCGCGACGCCTGAAAGCGTCCGCGCCGCCGAATCGGCCCTAGCGGTCGCACTGCGCTTTCCTGTTGCTAACTGGTTTGCCTGCCACGATGATTTCGTGACGGGGTGGTCCGATTCGCGAGGACACGCGAGGACATCGGCACGCCTGGGACAAGGAGGCGCATGATAGACTCTTATGCCGCCGCAAGGTTGATCGCCAACCGCGGCGACCTGAGGCGCAAGGCGGTCAATTTCAAGCGTGGCCATGATGTCCGCCTGACCCCCGAACTGCGCAGCAAGATCGAAAAGGTCATCGTCGAAACCCAGGCGGATTTCGAAGCCTCGGCGGTGGAAGCGCTGCGGAACCTGAAGGATGCCTGGAATTCGGCGTCCCTGAACTCGGTCGGCCGCGCGCGGTATTACGAGTGGATCTACGACGTGGCGATGGACCTGAAGGGGCAGGGAAGCCTCTTCGGCTATCCGCTGGTCACGCTTTATGCTGACGTGCTGAAGAATCTTGTCGCCGGGCTGACGCATCCGACGTCACGGCTGCATGCCATCATCGGCCTGAACATCGATGCGCTCGGCATCATCATCCGGCGCCGGATCACCGGCCCGGGCAGCACGCTGGAGCGCCGCGTGGCGGAAGCGCTGCGCGAGGCCTATGTGAAGATGCGGCTGCGCGTGCCGTCCGAAGTGGCGGTCGAGCACAAGGTCGCCACCGCCGTACGGCAGCTTGACGGCAAGCGGCCGACTGTCGTCGCACCGGAGCTCAAGGACACCGCCCGGCAATGGCCGACGGGGACGCGGCTGCCGGTCAAGTGACGCCCTCGTTTAAGGATTTGTCATGGCGTCGTCTGATGATCGCAGCAATGCGAAACCAACTGGCCAGCCGCCGGAGGGCTATAACTGGAAGCCCCAGGCGATCAAGCCCATCCCGGCGGTGGAAGTGATCGCCGAGGCGATCAAAAAGGCCGATACCAGCTACTTCTTCGAGAATTACACCAAGCAGGCCAATGCGGTGATCGCCGCACTCAAGCAGCATGGCTATGTGGTGGTGCCATATTATCCGACCGTGGACATGGTCAAGGCCGCCATGGACGAACTGCAATACGGGCAGAACAAGTTCACCAATGTCGTGATGCCCATGTATCTCGCCATGATGAAGGCTGCGCCTAAGCCGAAGTAAGGGGCCGGATAGCGACCCGGACTGCGACAACCGCTCCTTAACCCTCGTTTGGTATTCCAGAAGGACTGCAGTAGAATGCCGGGCGTTGAGCAGGTGGGACTAACAGCATGAGCCGGGAAAAGCTGGTTGCTTTTCTGCGCGTGGCAGGGCCGGAGCGCACTGCCGAGATTCTGAAGCGTCTGCCGCCGCAAGAGGCGCAGGCGATCCAGCAGGCGCTCGACCAAACCCCTGCCGTGCCGTCCTCCCAGGTCGATCTGGCGGCCGATGCCGCGGCGACTTTCGTGGCCGCGACCGCCCACAAGCGGTGAAACACGCATTTCTGCTCGGTGCGCTGCTGGCCTTGGGGCTGGGCCTCGCCAGCACGGCCACGGCGCAGGAGGGCCTCGGTGCCGGCAGCCGGCCGAAGAGCCCCCAGTTATGCATGACGGAAGCCGAGTTCGAGGCTGAGGCCGTGGTAAGATCCGGCATCGTGCTGCGGGCCTATGCGCGAGACTGTGCCCGGCGCGGCATCGATGGCAGCATTCTTCCGCAATGGAGCGCCTTCGATGCGGCCAATGCCGAACAGCTCCGCAATGCCGTCGAATTGCGCAGTCAGGCCTATGCGCGGAACTATCCCAATGACGCCTATGCGGGCCAGCGTGTGATCGACGAGATCCTGACTTCACGCGGCATCGTGCATCCCTCTGCTCAGGAATGCCTCGCCGTGGCCAATGTAGTGGGCGGTTTGACGAGCTGGGACGATTTCCTGCTCCATGCGCGGCGTACGGAACTCGGCCAGGTCAAAACGCAGTTCAGACGCTGCCCGCGCAAGGGCGGCGGTGTTGGCACCGGCCGCTGATCAGCTATTGGGGACGACGATGATCCGGTTGTTTTCCAGCACGATGCTGCCGGCGCGGAAGACGGACGCGCCGTAAGGATCCATCTGGCCGATCACGCGCACACGGTCGCCGGCCTTCACCTTGGTCAATTCCTGCCACGTAGCCCCGAGATTGATCACCATCGATGCGTTGCCGTCATTGAGCACGAAGGTTGTCGGCTGCGGCGAATGCACGATGCCCTGGATCATCACCGCCTTGCCGCGCGGAATCTCGGCAATCGGCACCAGCGGCGGCAGATCGAATTGCATGGTGCGGTTACGGGGCGCATTGGCGTCCCGCTTCGGCGCCGGCTTCTGCTGCGGCTGGGCCTGAGGGGCAATCGGCTTGCTCTCAGGCTGCTGCGCCTGTGGATCGGGCTGGGCCAGCGGTGCTTGCGGCTGAGGCTGCTGCTGCGTCTGCTGCTGTGGCTGTTGCTGGGCCGGCTGCTGGGCGGCAACGGGAACCGCTGCCAGCAGGCAGCCAGCGATCAGCAGCGCTGAGGGACGGATCAGATGCATCTTCCGCCATCGACCTCCATGCATACCCCAGTGATGAAATTGGCTTCATCCGAGGCTAGGTAAAGCGCCGCGTTGGCGATGTCCTGCGGCGTGCTGAAGCGGCCGATGGGGATCGTGCTGACGAATTTCGCCTTCATTTCCTCGGTCTCGGTGCCGCCCATGAATTCCTTCAGCATGGGCGTCAGGCCCGCCACCGGATTCAACGCATTGACCCGGATCTGCTCGGGTGCGAGTTCCACCGCCATCGCCTTGGTCAGCGTGATCACCGCGCCCTTGCTGCCGTTGTACCACACCAGGCCGGGACGGGGGCGCACGCCGGCGGTGGAGGCGATATTCACGAAGGCGCCGCCGCCGCGCTTGCGCATCTCCGGGATGGCGTATTGGGCGGAGAGGTAAATGCTCTTCACATTGACCGCGAAGATCCGGTCGAAAGTGGCCTCGTCGACATCCAGCATGGGGCCGTTGCGTTGCGGCATGCCGGCATTGTTGATCATGATGTCAAGGCCGCCGAAGGTCTTCACCGTCACCTCCACCAGCGCCCGCATCTGATCGCTTTTGCTCACGTCCACGGCGACCGGGATTGCTTTGCCGCCGGCCTTGCCGATCTCGCCGGCGACGCGTTCGGCGGCTTGCAGGTTGAGATCGCCAATTGCCACGGCGGCTCCTTCGGCGGCAAAGCGCTTGGCGATCCCCTCGCCAAAGCCTGATCCGCCACCTGTTACAATCGCCACCTTATTCGCCAGACGCATAGACATTCCTCCCTTGCTCCGGCCTGCATCGTAGCGGTGGGGCGGGCCGGTGCAAGTGCTTTGCCATATTACGAAAATTCACTTGGGTGCGCCCCAGCCCGGTCTGGACAGACGATCAGCGCCGGGATACGCATATCGGGATGCCTACGGGAGGCTGCCTGGGCCTTTTTATAAGCACAGCTTGCAAAAGGGTGGTGGTCGCCAGGCATTCGATTTGAGGAAGAGGACCTTGTGAGCGAGCAGATCAACTCTCCCTCCGAAGACCCCAATGCGCCGCAGATCATCCTGCCGCCGCCGAGGCTCGGCGTGTTCGCCCGGCTGCGCAACTACTTCCTGGCCGGCATCATCGTCACTGCGCCGATCGGGCTCACCATCTATCTGGTCGTCATCACGATTGAGGCGATCGACCGGAACGTGAAGGGCCTGATCCCAGCTGGCTACGAACTGGAGCGCTTCCTGCCGTTCCAGCTGCCTTACGGTCTTCCGGGCCTGGGCATCGTGGTTGCCGTGGTGCTGCTGACATTGATCGGCTTCCTGGCCACCAATTTCCTTGGCCGCACCCTGCTCAATGTGGGCGAGCGGCTAGTGGCGCGCATGCCGGTGATCCGCGGCCTTTATGGTGCGCTGAAGCAGATTTTTGAAACCGTCTTCAGCCAGTCGGGGCAATCCTTCCGGCAGGTGGCGCTGGTGCCTTGGCCCTCAGCCGGGTCCTGGACCATCGCTTTTGTCACCAATTACGTGCAGGGCGAAGTAGCCAATAAGCTCGGCACCGATCTCGTCACCGTATATGTGCCGACAACGCCCAATCCCACTGGCGGTTACATGACTTATTACCGCCGCAGCGACGTGATCATCTTGTCGATGACGGTCGACGAAGCTATGAAACTGATCATCTCCTGTGGCGTGATCGTGCCGCCGGAGAGAAACGTGCCGCAGAGCACGGCAGGAGGAAAGCCCATTGGCCAGCTTAAGCCAAGCGAGGGAACGAACGGCGGCTTTACGCCCTGACGGTCCCGGCGCATTACGGTTCGGCCGTTTCGACGGCCTGAACGATGCAGAGCGGCGCGCCTTTGTCGCCGCGTTTGATCTGCGCCGGCTGGACGCTGATTTCTTCGACGATCCTTATCCCGTTTATCATCTGCTGCGCACATACGAGCCGGTCCGGCAGATGCCGGATGGCAGCTATTTCCTGACCCGCTACGACGACCTGCAGGCGGTTTATCGCGACAACAAGCGGTTCAGTTCCGACAAGAAGGTTGAGTTCAAGCCGAAATTCGGCGACACGCCGCTATACCGCCATCACACCACCAGCCTCGTCTTCAATGATCCGCCGCTGCATACGCGGGTAAGGCGGCTGCTGGCGCCGGCTTTCACGCCGCGGGCGCTGAAGCTGCTGGAAACGCGGTTCATTGCCTTGGTCGATCGTCTGCTGGATCGCGCCGCCAGACAGGGCGGCATGGATGTGATCACCGACTATGCCGCCGCTTTGCCGGTCGAGATCATCGGCGACATGCTGGCTGTGCCCGGCGAGGACCGCCATCTGCTGCGCGACTGGTCGCTGGCCATTCTCGGCGCGCTGGAGCCAGTGCTGACGCCCGAGCGGGCGGAGGCCGGCAACAGGGCGATGGTGGAGTTCGAGGCCTATCTGGAAAAGCACATCGCCGCCTGGCGTGATCAGGAGCCGCGCGATGGCTATGGCGACGTGCTGACGTCTCTGATCCGCGGTGAGAATGGCGAAAGCCTGACCGCCGATGAACTGGTGCAGAACTGCATCTTTCTGCTCAATGCCGGGCATGAAACGACCACCAACCTGATCGGCAACGGCGTCGCCGCCTTGCTCGACTGGCCGGATCAGAAGCAGCGTCTGCTGGATGACCCGAGCCTTATCAGGATGGCGGTGGAAGAATTCCTGCGCTTCGAATCCTCCAACCAGTTGGGCAACCGACGCGTGGTGGAGGAGGTGAGCGTCGGCGGCGTGACCTTCGCCCCCGGCACACTGATCACGCTATGCATCGGCGCCGCCAATCGCGATCCATCGCAGTTCCCCGATCCGGACCGTCTGGATGTCGGGCGCCAGCCCAATCGCCATCTTGCGTTCGGCGCAGGCATTCATGCCTGTGCCGGCATGTCGCTGGCCCGCCTCGAGGGACAGATTGCCATTGGCCGCCTGCTGGCACGATTTCCAAATTTCCGCCGCAGCGGGGATTTCGTCCGCGGCGGCCGGGCGCGCTTCCGCGGCTTCCTGAGTTATCCGATCACCTTCTGAAAGAGAGAAACGATGAAACTGTTTTACTCCTCCAATAGTTGTTCGCTCGCCTCGCATATCGCGCTGGAGGAGGCGGGGGTGCCCTATGAGGCCGTGCGGCTGGATCTTAAAGCCGGGGACCAGCGCAAGCCGGAGTATCTGAAGATGAATCCCAAGGGGCGGGTCCCGACCCTGGTGACCGAGCAAGGGGTGCTGACTGAAAGCCCTGCGATCCTGACCTATATCGCGCAGCGCTTCCCGGAGGCGAAGCTGGCGCCCCTGAACGACGCCTTTGCCTTTGCCCAGGTGCAGTCTTTCAACAGCTATCTCTGCTCCACCGTCCATGTCGCCCATGCCCATAAGGTCCGCGGCACCCGCTGGGCCGACGATCCGGTTGCCCTGGCCGACATGCAGCGGAAGGTGCCCCAGACCATGGGCGAGTGCTTCGATCTGATCGAGCGTGAGCTGTTCCGGGGCCCCTGGGCGATGGGGGAGGATTACACCATCGTCGACCCGTATCTTTTTACCTTCACCACCTGGCTGGAGGGCGACGAGGTTGATGTCGCCCGTTTCCCCAAGGTGCAGGCGCATATGAAACGGATGATGGAGCGTCCGGCGGTGAAAAAGGTGCTGGCCGTCCACGCGGCCTGAGGCCCGGTCTTAGGGCTGGACGACTGCAACCTGGAATAGAGGCTTTGTAAACCGGCCAGAACTCGGAAAAACCTCGTCCTGAAGGCGGGCACCGGCTGGCCGGGACGAAGGCGGGCCGCTAGACTCCCGGCCATGAGCAAGGAGACACGGCGTTATTTCATCGAGGGGCGCGTGCAGGGCGTCGGCTTCCGCTACTGGACGGTCGGCAGGGCCAGACACCACGGTCTGGTCGGCTGGGTCCGGAACCGGCGGGACGGGCGCGTCGAGGTTCTGGCTTATGGCGACCGCTCGGTCCTGGACGGCTTTGAGCGCGAGCTGGCGGAGGGCCCGCCTGCGGCCCTGGTTCAGGGTGTCGTACCCGCTCCGGTGACGCCTGAAGAAACCGAGCTGACCTCGACGGCAACCGTTTTCGAGCAGGTGCCGACAGAGTAGGGCCAAATGATAAAACCTGCAAAGAAACAATCATAAATTATGGAAAAGAAAAAGAAATTCAAGCTCACCTTAAAGCAGTGGGCGATCTGTTATGCCGGCTCGCTCGGCTTTGGTGGCCTAGCCTGGTGGGCCACCAGCAGCCCCTGGATCGGTGGTGGCGTTCTTATAGCTTTTACAGCGGCTTACGTATTTTATTTGGCAGGCAAGGTTACAGAAACTGAAACGCGTGCGCTGTCCACCGAGGGGCTATCCCGACAGCAGCGGCGGGCGCTGGAGCGCAAGGTAAAAGCCAGGTAATTCCATATATTATATGGAATTATAGAGATATTAGTTTAGATCGCGGTCGCGCAGGCCTTCGCACCCAGCCGGTCTAGCAAGGCGCCTTCAACGGTATCCCGCAGCACCAGGTCCACCTCCGGCATGGTCACCATCTGGCCGAGATCGGCCAGCGAGGTCACACCGTAGGGCTCGGTTTCGGTCGCCTTGATCCCGCAGGCGACGATGCCGTCGTAATGGCTCAGGTCCGGCTCCACATTGAAGCTCAGGCCATGGAAGGTGACCCAGTGGCGGACCCGTACCCCGATGGCGGCGATCTTGTCCTCCCGGCCCGGGCCCAGGGTGGCCGAACGGTCGACCCAGACCCCGACCCGGCCGTCGCGGATCTCCCCCTTGATGTTGAACCGGGCCAGCGCGGCGATCACCCAGTCTTCCATCCGGCAGACGAAAGCCCGGACGTCTTTCCCGCGGCGGTTGAGATCGAGCATCAGGTAGACGACCCGCTGGCCGGGGCCGTGATAGGTGTACTGGCCGCCACGGCCGGCGGTATAGACCGGGAAACGGGGATCCAGCAGGTCCGCCGCCTTGGCCGAGGTGCCGGCGGTATAGAGCGGGGGGTGCTGCAGCAGCCAGATCAGCTCCCGGGCCTGTCCGGCGCGGATGGCCGCCACCCGTTCCTCCATGGCGGCCAGGGCCGCCTCGTAGGGGACCAGGTCGTCACTGATCGCCCATTCCACCGGGCCGGCGGGGGTATCGATGATTTCGGAGGCGGGGGGCGGAATAAGCATTTCAGACCATCAGGCTTAACACTGTGCTAACCTTCACCCGCTTACTTAGCGGCAGTAGCGGCCGGAAGGAAGGTATGCCATGGCCTCCAATACAGCAGTCAATGACGTCTCGGTGGAGATCTCGGTGGTTCTGGGCAAGGCGACCATGCCGATCCACCAGGTGCTGAAGGTCGGCCGCGGCGCGGTCATCGAGCTGGACGCCAGCGTGGACGACCATGCCTGGATCTATGCCAACAACAAGCTGATCGCCCGAGGGGAAATCGTCATTTCCGGCGAGAAGGTTGCGATCTCCATTACCGACACGATGTCAGACGATTAACCGGCCGCCCCGGCTTGAACCCCGCGGCGGGATTTGCTATCTCCCCGCGTCGCCCGATATGCGGTCGTGGCGGAATTGGTAGACGCGCAGCGTTGAGGTCGCTGTGGCCGAAAGGCCGTGAAAGTTCGAGTCTTTTCGACCGCACCATCGATTTCCGCGCCAGCGGATGTTAATTCCGGGCCTGTTCTCACATATCCGGTTATTTCAGGCGACCTGAGGCTTCCGCCTCTGGGCGGCTTTTCGGCATACTGCCGCTCACCGTTTGACCGATTCCGATTAGGGTTACCCGAAGATGACATCCGACCTGGACCGCGCGGCGCTGGAATACCACCGGCTGCCGAAGCCGGGTAAGCTTGAAATCACCCCGACCAAACCGCTTGCTACTCAGCGCGATCTGGCCTTGGCCTACAGCCCCGGCGTCGCCGCCGCCTGCCGCGCCATCATCGACGATCCCGCCCAGGCCGCCGAACTGACCGGCCGCGGCAATCTCATCGGCGTCATCTCCAACGGCACTGCCGTGCTGGGCCTGGGCAATATCGGGCCGCTGGCGTCCAAGCCGGTGATGGAGGGCAAGGCCGTCCTGTTCAAGAAATTCGCCGGCGTCGACGTTTTCGATATCGAGATCAACGAAACCGATCCGGACAAGCTGGTCGAGATCATCGCCGCGCTCGAGCCCACCTTCGGCGGCATCAACCTCGAAGACATCAAGTCGCCGGAATGCTTCGTGGTCGAGCGCAAGCTGCGCGAGCGCATGAATATCCCGGTCTTCCACGACGACCAGCATGGCACGGCGATCACCGTCGCGGCGGCGATCCTCAACGGCCTGCGCGTGGTGGAGAAGAAGATTGAGGAGGTTCGCCTGGTCGCCTCCGGCGCTGGCGCAGCCGCCCTGGCCTGCCTCGACCTGCTGGTCGCGCTGGGCATGAAGAAGGAAAACATCGTCGTCACCGACATCGTCGGCGTGGTCTATGAGGGCCGCACCGAGCAGATGGACGAGTTCAAGGCGCGCTACGCCCGGGCGACCAACCATCGCACCCTCGCCGACGCAATCGTCGGCGCGGATGTCTTTCTTGGCCTCTCGGCCGCCAATGTGCTGAAGCCGGAGATGGTCAAGCAGATGGGGCCGCGGCCGCTGATCCTGGCACTGGCGAACCCGACGCCGGAAATCCTGCCGGAAGTGGCCAAGGCGGCCCGTCCGGACGTGGTGATGGCCACCGGCCGTTCGGACTATCCGAACCAGGTCAACAACGTACTGTGCTTCCCGTTCCTGTTCCGCGGCGCGCTGGATGTCGGCGCGACGACGATCAACACCGAAATGGAGCTGGCGGCCGTGCGCGCAATCGCGGATCTCGCCATGGCCGAGATTTCCGACATCGTCGCGCGCGCCTACGGCGCCGACGAGCAGCTCAGCTTCGGCCCGGAATATTTCATCCCGAAGCCCTTCGATCCGCGCCTGATCCTGCAGATCGCGCCTGCGGTGGCGAAGGCGGCCATGGATAGCGGTGTGGCCACACGGCCGATTGCCGATCTGGAGGCTTACCGCGAAAGCCTCGAGCGGTTTGTCTACCGCACCGGTTTCGTCATGCGGCCGACCTTCGAGCGCGCCAAACGCCGGCCGATGCGGCTGATCTATGCCGAGGGCGAGGACGAACGCGTCTTGCGCGCGGCGCAGATCGTGCTCGACGACAAGCTGGCGCAGCCGACGCTGATCGGCCGCCGCTCGGTGGTCGAGCATCGTATCAAGCGTCTCGGCCTGCGCCTGAAGATCGGCGAGAACGTGCAGCTCATCGACCCCGAGCGCGACGACCGCTACACCGAATACTGGACCGGCTATCTGGCGTTGATGAAGCGCAAGGGCGTCGCGCCAGACGATGCGCGCATCGTCATCCGCACCAATACGACGGTCATCGCCGCCATGGCGGTGCATCGCGGCGAAGCGGACGCGATGATCTGTGGCGCCATCGGCCAGTTCGAGCAGCATCTTCCGCACATCATGGACGTGATCGGCCTGCGTCCCGGCGCGGAACTGCCCGCCGCCATGCAGTTGCTGGTGCTGCCGCAAGGCATGCTGTTCATCGCCGACAGCAACGTGAATTTCGATCCGACCACCGCCGAGATCGTTGCCATCGCGCGGCTGGCGGCGGAAGAGGTGCGCCGCTTCGGCCTGGTGCCGAAGATCGCGCTGCTGTCGCATTCCAATTTCGGCAGCGCGCCGACGCCGTCCTCGCGCAAGATGCGCGAGGCCGTGCAGCGGCTGCAGGAACTGCTGCCCGATATCGAGATCGAAGGCGAGATGAAGGCGGACGCCGCCGTGTCGGAAGCCATTCGCGACAAGCTGCTGCCCGATGGCAAGTTGCGCGGCGCGGCCAATCTGCTGGTGATGCCGAACCTGGATGCGGCCAATATCGCCGCCAATCTGGTGCGCCAGATCGATCAGGGCTTTTATGTCGGCCCGATCCTGATGGGCATGGCGAAATCGGCCCATATCGTTTCGCGCAATGTCACGGTGCGCGGCCTGGTCAATATGAGCGCCGTGGCGGTAGTCGATGCCCAGGATCATGCCGATGGCGCGATGGGCCAGTGGCTCAAGAGCTAAGGGTGGGATCGATGCTTCCCGAACGGCTGGCCAAGGGATATCGCGCTTTCCTCGACGGCCGTTTCTCCAGCGAGCGTTCGCGCTACGAAATGCTCGCCGAGGCAGGCCAGCGGCCGGAGATCATGGTGATCGGCTGCGTCGATTCCCGCGTCTCGCCGGAAGTCATCTTCGACGCGGCGCCGGGCGAATTGCTGGTGGTGCGCAACGTCGCCAATATCGTACCGGCCTACGATCCCGACGGCCATCAGCATGGCACCAGCGCGGCGCTGGAATTCGGCGTGCAGGCCTTGCGGGTGAAGCATATCGTTGTGCTGGGCCATGCGCTTTGCGGCGGCATCCGCGCCTTTGCCGATGATATGGAGCCGCTGTCGCCCGGCGACTTCATTGGGCGCTGGATGTCGCAGATCGCGCCGGCGGCTGAAACGCTCGGCCCGCGCAAGGCAAACGATCTCGAATATCTGCGCCGGCTTGAGTTCGCTTCCGTCGAACTCAGTCTGCAGAATCTGATGACCTTTCCCTGCGTGCGGATCCTCGTCGAGCGCGGTAAGCTGCAGCTGCATGGCGCGTATTTCGGTATCGCCAGCGGGCAGCTTCTGGTGCGCAATCCCGAAACCGGAAAGTTCAACCCGGTATTCGGCGGTGCGCCGGACTGGCTGCCGACCGCGAGCTGATACCGTCCCAGCCGAGACCGTCAGTGACCGATGATGGGGTGCTGGACTTCGGTATCCCAGTCGTGGCCAGCTGCGAACTCCCGTAGCTGCGCAGCAGCGGCGCCTTCGGCATCGCGCCAGATGAGCCCGACGCGATGAGTTTCACGCAGTTCGGGCAATGTCAGCGTTGCGACATTCTTGCCCGGCAGCCAATGCGGCACGATGGCGATGCCCACGCCGGCCTGCACCAAAGCCAACAGTCCCGCATCGCTTTCGACGCGCCCGATGATGCGCGGCCGCACATTCTGCGCGGCGAACAACCGCTCGGCGGCCGGCATGATCTCGGCATGAGGGCGGATGACGAAGGGCTGATCCTGCAGGTCGGCGATGCGTGCCGTGCTGCGATGAGCCAGCACGTGATGCGGCGGCACCGCCAGAACATAGCGCTGTCGGAACAGAGGCAGGGCCATTTCGCCTGGTTCTTGGTCGAGGAACAGGATCGCGGCATCGATACGCCCGAGCTGGAGACGGCGCGACAGGTTGGCGGCGGGCGCTTCGAGGATCTCCAGCGAGGTATCGGGATGGGCAGCGATGAAGCTGCCCAACAGGGTTGTCAGCTGGTGCTGCGGCAGGCCAGGGATATAGCCTAAACGCAGCCGCTGCCGCGGCGCCTGTGCCTGGCGCAGCTCGCGGCGGGCGGTAGTCCATTCCTGCAGCAGAAGCCGCGCGCGGGGCAGAAAACGGGCCCCGGCCGGGGTGAGCTGGGCGCCGCGGCCGCGCTCGAAAAGCGCCACATCGAGGGCCTCTTCCAGCCGTTTGATCCCGGCCGAAAGCGTTGGCTGGGTGACATTGGCGCGCTCGGCGCCCCGGGTGAAACTGCCGGTCTCGACGACCGCCATGAAGTAGCGGATCAGGGTCAGGTTCATGGGCATAGAAAAAGACTATTTATGCCATAAAGACAATTGATTTCCTCTATGCTCCGCTAGGCGTTATCCCAGAGACGGGCGGAAACGAACCTGAGTCGGCAACAGGCCACAAAAGCCGGCTGGCCGGCATCGGCGCGGGGGAATTCCGCCCGGATCGACCTGGATCGAGGGCAGCCGCATGAATGCCATGGCCGAATTCAAACCCAGCGACCTGAATTTCGAGGCGCGGGTGCGCGACAGTTTCAATCGCCAGCCCGCGATGCATCTGATCGGCGCACGCCTCAGCCTGGTGGCTCCCGGGCATTGCGAAATTGAATTGCCGCGGCGGACGGAGATCACGCAACAGCATGGCTTCGTCCATGGCGGCGTGGTCGGCATGATCGCCGACAGCGCGGCGGGTTACGCGGCCTTCAGCCTGTTTCCCGCAGACTCAACCGTACTCACCGTCGAATACAAGCTGAACTTGCTTGCGCCCGCCGATGGCGAGCGTCTGGTGGCGCGCAGCATCGTGACCAAGCATGGCCGCACCCTGACGATCTGCGCCATCGACGTCTTCGCCCACAAGGCAGGGAAGGTGACGCCCTGTGCAACAGGGCTGGCGACGATGATGTGTCTTCAAGGGCGTCCCGATGCGCCCCGTTCACCGGGCTAGGGCTGCATTCCCGTTTCCGATCCGCTACTATTCTTTCACCCGATTCCGAGAGGGGTTCCATCATGATCGCCAACACTTATCCGACGCTCGATTTCGGGCTCGGCGAAACCGCCGATATGCTGCGCCAGACCGTCCGCAGCTTCGTCGACAACGAGCTGGCGCCGCGCGCCGATGCCATCGACAAGACCAACGAATTCCCCCGCGATCTGTGGACCAAGCTGGGCGATCTCGGCCTGCACGGCATTACTGTTGAAGAGGAATATGGCGGCGCGGGCCTTGGCTATCTGGAACATTGTGTCGCCATGGAAGAGGTCAGCCGTGGCTCGGCTTCCGTCGGCCTGTCCTACGGTGCGCATTCCAACCTCTGCGTCAATCAGATCCGCCGTAACGGCAACGAGGAGCAGAAGCGGCGCTATCTGCCCAAGCTGATCTCGGGCGAGCATCTGGGCGCTCTGGCGATGAGCGAGCCGAATGCCGGCTCTGACGTCGTTTCGATGAAGCTGCGCGCCGAGAAGAGGGGTGACCGCTACATCCTGAACGGCAACAAGATGTGGATCACCAACGGTCCGACGGCCGATGTGCTGGTGGTCTATGCCAAGACCGATCCGAATGCAGGCCCGCGCGGCATCACGGCCTTCATCATCGAGAAGGGCTTCAAGGGGTTCTCGACGGCGCAGAAGCTCGACAAGCTTGGGATGCGCGGCTCGGATACCGGTGAGCTGGTCTTTGAGGATTGCGAAGTGCCGGAAGAGAACGTGCTGGGCCAGGTTGGCCGCGGCGTGAACGTGCTGATGAGCGGCCTGGATTACGAGCGCGCAGTGCTCGCCGCCGGTCCGCTGGGCATCATGCAGGCAGCGATGGATGTCGTTCTGCCCTATATCCATGAGCGCAAGCAGTTCGGCCAGCCCATCGGCACCTTCCAGCTCATCCAGGGCAAGATCGCCGACATGTATACCGAGATGAACGCGGCGCGAGCCTATGTCTATGCCGTCGCGCGGGCCTGCGACCGTGGCCAGACCACGCGCAAGGATGCCGCTGGCGCTATCCTTTTCGCGGCCGAGAAGGCGACCAAGATCGCGCTTGATGCGATCCAGATCCTCGGCGGCAACGGCTATATCAACGATTATCCGACCGGCCGTCTGCTGCGCGACGCCAAGCTCTACGAGATTGGCGCTGGCACATCGGAAATCCGCCGCATGCTGATCGGGCGCGAGATCTTCGAGGAGACGAAATAAGCGTGGCCCTGCTGTTACGGAAATGCGCCGTCTCTCTGGCTTTGCTGCTTTCTGCCGTGTCAGCGCATGCGGCGGAAGGCGACAAGTCATGGGATCCGATTGCGCTGGATGAGCAGCAGGTGCGGTGGGCCGCCGACGAACTGGCGGCCACGCCGCATATGGCCGAGGTCTTCACCGCGCCGCTGGGCTATCGGCTGGAGCGGTATTTCTGGCGGGCGCAGAAGCCCGCTGGTGCCTTTGCCATCGTCGTTCTGCGCGACCTGACCGGCGACGACCACTATCTCAGCGGTCCGGTGGATTTGATGAAGTTCGCTACCACGGTCCTCAAGGGCCTGGAGGCCCCGACGCCTAAGGCGCTGGATAAAGCCGATCACGCGGAAGCCACGCCGAATGGGCTGGCTTCAGCGCTGCGTTTCGAGCTGGGCGCCCGGCAATGTCTGGTGATCGGCTTCTATGCGGCGCCAAATGGCAAGCCGCCAGCCAAAAGCATCATGCTGACGGAAGGCAGCATCCGCGTCGATGGCGTCTATTGCGCCACGGCAGGCGAAAAGATGACGAGTGCACGCGCCAGCGCTGTTGCGCAAGGGCTCACGCTCGGCCGAGAAGCGGCAACGCCAGCGCCCGAGATGAAGAAATAACCACAACAAGAACAGGCTGAAACCATGGCTGAGCGTCGGTTGATCTCCTCCGGGTCGAGGTTTGAAGCGACCATGGGCTATTCTCGTGCCGTGGTGGATGGCGAGTGGATTCATGTCTCCGGGACCACCGGCTACGACTATTCCACGATGACGATCTCCGAGGATGTCGTCGAACAGACCGAGCAGACTTTCCGCAACATATCGGCCGCGCTGGCTCAGGCAGGCGCGAGCCTCGATGATGTTGTGCGGGTTCATTACTACCTGACCGATGCGAACTACTTCCCGCTGATCGCGCCGGTTTGCGGCCGCCATTTCGCCAAGGCGAGGCCGGCGGCCACGGCCTTGATCTGCCAGTTGATCGATCCCGCCATGAAGCTGGAGATCGAAGTGACCGCCAGGAAACGCGCCTGGCAACGGGCATAGCCAGCAAGGGCATAGGGGGAACGCGATGTTTACCGAAGAGCAGCAGATGGTCCGCGAGATGGCGCGCAATTTTGCACGTGAGCAGCTGCTGCCCGGCGCAGCGGAGCGCGACCGCACCGCCGAGCCGCCACGCGACCTGCTTTCGGCCATGGGCAGCCTTGGCCTGATGGGCATGTGCGTACCCGAGGAATGGGGCGGGGCGGGCGCCGATTTCATTTCCTACGTGCTGGCGCTGGAAGAGATCGCCGCTGCCGATGGCGCGGTCAGCACGATCATGTCGGTGAACAATTCTCCCGTCTGCGCGGCTTTGCTGCGTTATGGCAGCCCGGCGCAGAAGGAGTGTTTCCTGAAGCCCCTGGCGCGCGGCGAATGGATCGGCGCTTTCTGCCTGACCGAGCCGCAGGCTGGCTCGGATGCCGCTGCCCTCAAGACGCGGGCACGCAAGCAGGGCGATAAATGGGTGATCAACGGCGTGAAGCAGTTCATCACCTCTGGCTCGATTGCCAAGGTCGCCCTGGTTTTCGCCGTCACCGACCCGGACCAGGGCAAGCGCGGCATCTCCTGCTTTGTCGTGCCAACCGACACCCCCGGCTACAGGGTCGCCAGCATCGAGAAGAAGCTGGGGCAGAAATGCTCCGATACCTGCCAGATCGTCTTCGAAGACCTGACGGTGGGTGAGGATGCCTTGCTCGGCGCGGAAGGCGAGGGTTACCGGATCGCGCTGGCCAATCTGGAATCCGGCCGGATCGGCATCGCCGCGCAGTCAGTTGGCATGGCGCGCGCGGCGTTCGAGGCGGCGCTGGCTTATTCGGGCGAGCGGCAGGCATTTGGTACCGCGATCATCAACCATCAGGCGGTGGCTTTCCGGCTGGCAGACATGGCAACCAGCATCGAGGCGGCCCGCCAACTGGTATTGAACGCCGCACGGCTGAAGGATGCCGGCGCGCCATGCCTGAAAGAGGCCAGCATGGCCAAATTGTTTGCATCGGAAATGGCCGAACGCGTATGCTCGGATGCCATCCAGATCCATGGCGGCTACGGCTATCTCGCTGATTTTCCAGTCGAACGGATTTATCGCGATGTCCGCGTCTGCCAGATCTACGAGGGCACCAGCGACGTCCAGCGGCTGGTCATCAGCCGGGCTTTGAACCAGACCTAGAGGGGGGCGATTGTATCAGGGCAACGAGATAGTCTTCATCGCATCTCTGTTGGTCCTGGTCAGCATCTTCTTCGGATCAGCGTCCAGCCGCTTTGGCGTGCCGTTCCTGCTGGTGTTCCTTGGTTTCGGCCTGCTGGCCGGCGAGAGCGGTCCTGGCGGGATCATCTTCAGCGATTATCAGCTCACCTACACCATCGGCTCCGCAGCGCTTGGGATCATTCTCTTCGACGGCGGATTGCGGACCAATTTCTCTACCGTCCGGCTCGTCGCCGGGCCCGCCTTCGTGCTGGCCACCATAGGCGTGGTCGGCACCGCAGCCCTGCTTGGCGTCGCGGCCTATTTCGCCCTGGATATCACCGTACTGGAAGCCTTCCTGGTCGGCTCCATCGTCGGCTCGACCGATGCGGCAGTGGTTTTTTTCCTGCTCAACATGAAGGGCGTGACGCTGCAAAAGCGCGTCAGCGGCACGCTGGAAGTGGAATCCAGCATCAACGATCCGATGGCCATCTTCCTTACCATGGCCTGCGTCGAGCTGATCCGCCTGGGGCAGCCGCCGGAAACCCTCACCTTGCTCGGGCTGTTCGCGGCCCAGATGGTCGGCGGTCTGGCGATCGGCGTAGCCGGCGGTTTTCTGCTGGTTGCCTTGTTCAACCGCGTTCCGGTGGCAGGCGGCTTGTACCCGATTGTCGCGATGGCGGCCGCGCTGCTGATCTTCTCGGGCGCCAATTTCCTCAACGCCTCCGGCTTTGTCGCGGTCTACGTGGCCGGACTTGTGCTGGGCAACCGGCGGCATCGCGGCGCTCAGGTCATTTTGCGCTTCTACGACGGACTGAGCTGGCTGAGTCAGATCGTCATGTTCCTGCTGCTGGGGCTGCTGATGACGCCGGAGAAGATGACCCCTTATGCCATCGGCGGCGGGATCGTCGCCTTTGCGCTGATCCTCGTCGCGCGGCCGCTGGCGGTGCTGATCTGCCTGCTGCCGTTCCGGTATACGTGGCGCGAGATCGGCTTCATTTCCTGGATCGGCCTTCGCGGCGGCGTGCCGATTTTCCTGGCCACGATTCCCGTCCTGGCCGGCATGCCCAATTCCGAACTCTACGTCACCACGGCCTTCTGCTGCGTGCTTGCCTCGCTGACCGTGCAGGGATGGACAATTGGCCCGGTGGCTCGGTTCTTCGGCCTGGAACTGCCAGCGCGCCCGGAGGCGCCGACCCGCACCGAGATCGACTTCGGCGATCCGTCGCTGGACCGCGATATCGCCAGCTATCGGGTGGAGCCGGATTGTCCTGCCCTGGGCTATCGCTTCAGCGAATTGCCGCTGCCCCGGCGCTGCCGGGTGATCACCGTGATCCGCAGCGGCGCCGTCATGGATCGCAGCAAGCTGGAGCGGCTGGAGCCCGGAGACTTCCTGCTGGTGCTGGCGCCGCCGGAGCAGTTCTTTTCTCTGGATCGCCTGTTCACCGCCCGCCGCATGGCGAAGCGCAAAGAGCAGGGGCGTGGCGACGAGGTATTCGGCGAATTTGTCGTCTCGGGCGACGCGCTGATGGGCGAGGTTTCGGCGCTCTATGGCATTCCCGTCGACGAGAAGGACCGCAACGATCCCATCGGCGCGTTCATTCGCCGGCGGCTGCGGCGTGCGGCGGTCGTAGGCGACAGATTGCGCGTTGGGCCTATCGAGCTCATCGTGCGCGAGATGCGGGGCGGACGGATCAGCTCCGTCGGCATCGAGTTGGAGCCCGAAGAGAATCCCATCCTGCGCGGCTTCCGTCGCGCGTTCGGTTTTGACTAAATGGGGCTAGATAAAACGGTACGCTGACAAGAAAGTGGAGGAAACATGGCCGCCCCGCTGGAGTTCTATTTCGACTTCTCCTCGCCCTACGGCTATATCGCAGCCCATCGCATCGACGGTATCGCTGCCAAGCATGGCCGCACCGTCGATTGGCGGCCAATGCTGCTGGGCGCGGTGTTCAAGGTGGCCGGTACGCAGCCGCTGACCGAATATCCCCTGAAAGGGAAGTATTCGATTCATGATTTCAAGCGCTGTGCGCGTGAGCATGGCATCGCGTTTAACATGCCAGCCAAGTTTCCGCTGGCGACCCAGGCGGCGGCGCGCGGCGCCTGCTGGCTGAAAGAGGCGATGCCGGAAAAGGCGGTGCCTTTCATCAAGGCGGTTTATGCGGCCTATTTCGTCGAGGGCAGGGACATATCCTCCCCCGGTCTGGTCGCCGATGTCGCGTCGGGTGTTGGCGTGGATAGCGGCGCATTTCTGCAGGCCATCGACAGCCCTGAGATCAAATCAAAGCTGCGCGAGATCACCGACGACGCAATACAGAATCGCGGCGTCTTCGGATCGCCGTTCACTTTCGTCGATGGCGAACCTTTCTGGGGTGCCGACCGCCTCGACATGATAGACCGCTGGCTCGAACGAGGCGGCTGGTAAAAGATCGGCACAGAACATCTGCAAAAAACGACAACGAAGAGGAGCCTTCCGGGATGTCTGCGGCAATTATCTTCTATTGGGATTTCACCTCTCCCTACGCCTATCTGGGTGCCAACCTGATTGAGGCCGTGGCCAAGAAGCATGGGCGCGAGGTGGATTGGCGGCCCATTTCGCTTGGGCATCTGTGGAAGGCGATCCCCGACCGCACGCCATTCCCGAAGATCAAGATGGATTACATGATGCGCGACTGGGAACGTTCGGCGCAGTTGGCCGATCTGCCGATCGTGAAGCTGCCGACGCCATTTCCCACCGACGCCAAGCTGCCGCGGCTGCTGTTTTACCGCCTGAAAGCCCAGGATCCCGCGAAGGCTGTGGCTTTTGCCAAGGCGGTCTTCCGGCAATATTGGGGCGAGGGGCGGGACATTGCCGCGCCGGAGCATCTGACGGCGATCCTCAAGGAACTCGGCATTCCGGAAGAAGAGATCGCTGCTGCCGCCGAGGACAAGGAGGCGCGGCAGAAAGTGATCGATGCCACGAGTGAGGCGGTTGAGATCAAGGCTTTCGGCGTGCCGACGTTCATGATCGACGGCGAGATGTTCTGGGGCTCCGACCGCATCGACCATATCGACCGCTGGCTGGCGCGCCGCGCTTAAGGCGTTGCCGTGAACGCATCATCATCAGGCGGCGCTACGCCGCTTGCGGCCATCGGGCTCATCGTCACCGCCTTGCTGTGGGGGGCGATGATCCCGATGACGCATGCGCTGGCGACCAGGCATCTCGATCCGTTCTTCGTATCGGCCATCCGGTATCTGATCCCGGCGCCGCTGCTGCTGGCGATGAGTGTCGCCTTCGACGGGGCATCACCGTTCCGGGCGCCCTTGCCCTGGCCGAAGGTTTTCCTGCTCGGCGGCGGGATGGCGTCATTTTCCGTGTTCTACACGATCGGGATCATGTTGTCTGAGCCCGTGCGCGCCGCCATTGCGATGAGCTGTAGTCCGCTGATCGCTGCAATCATGACGAAAATCATGATCCGCGTTCCCCTGGCGCGCGGCTTCTGGCCCGCAGCCATCGCGGCAATGATCGGCGCGACCTTGGTGGCGCTGGATGCGGTGCGCCCGAAAGCAGGCTCGCCAGGCGATCATGGCTATCTGGGCGAGATGCTGCTGGTCATCGCGATGATGAGCTGGAGCTGGTATTCGATCAAAGTGCAGTTCTGGCTCGGCCCACTGGGCTGGAGCCAGATGCGCATCACGTTCCTGACGTCGCTATGCGGCGGCATTCTGATCTGCGGCTTGTTCGCCGTTCTGGCGTGGTTCGACCCGCTGCGAATCCCCAGCGAGATGCCGTCCAGCGCTGCGATTGCCATGCTGGCCTGGGTTGGCATCGGCGGCGCGGGACTTGCAATCCTGTTCTGGAATTATGGCGTCAGCCATGTCGGCGTGCCGGTGGCGACGCTTTATACCAGCCTCGCGCCGGTCTTCTCGGTTCTGGTGGCGGCGTTGTTCTTCGGCAGCACGGTTACGCTGCAGCAGATCGCCGGCGGGATCATTATCCTCGCCGGCGTGGTTCGCATGCAGTGGCTGCAGGCGCGGATGGCCAGGCAGCAGGCGGCGCCTTAGAAGATCGTATAAGCGCCGTCGATCACGAAGCTGTCGCCGGTGTGATACCGGCTGGCATCGCTCATCAGATAAACGGCGATGCCGCCGAAATCGTCCGGCTGCCCCCAGCGGCGCGCCGGAATGCGGGGCAGCACGGCGCCGCTGAATTTCGGATCGGCGACGCCGCCAGCCGTCATCTCGGTTTCGATCCAGCCCGGCAGGATGGAATTTGCAGTGACGCCGTAACGTGCCATCTCCACTGCCAGGGCACGGATCATTGCCACCATCGCGCCCTTGCTGGCCGCATACGATTGCGCGCGCGCCGCGCCATGGATCGCCGCGGTGCTCGCCATGCCGACCAGGCGGCCGCCCGTCGTATCGCCCGCCTTGCTGCGCTCGACCATATGCCGCGCGGCAGCCCGCAGGGTGAAGAAGGCGCCATCGGTGTTGACGGAATGCACGCGCCGCCATTCCGCGGTGCTCAATTCATGGAAAGCCGAGCGGCTCTGGCTGACGCCCGCATTGGCAAAGCAGCCATCGATCCGGCCCATCGTCTTCAAGGCTTCGGCGAAAGCCGCTTCGACCTGGTTCTCATCGGATACGTCCACTTTCTGGACCAACACGCGATGGCCAAAGCCTTTCAGCTTGGCTTCTGCGGCAGCGTTCTTGCCGGGATTGCTGCCCCAGATCACCAGATCGCAGCCAGAGGCCGCCAGGCCTTCCGCCATGCCCAATCCGATGCCCCCGTTGCCTCCGGTTATCAGGGCGACTTTGCCTTTGAGATCAAAATTTTCCACGGGCGTCTCCTCCATAGATTTTCTCGATATTGCCGATAGATAAGCGATATTATCAAGTCATTGCGCGAAGCCTATCCTTTTGCCGCCGCGCCCCTTGCGGCGGGGAGGGGGCACTGGCATGTTCGCCCGGTATTGCCCGAGAACGAGAAGCAGAACGCCTGACCATGAGCGTGCTCACCAGCCAACTCGATACCCGTTCGGCAGCCTTCCGCGAAAACGCAGCGCAGATGCAGGCGCTGGTCGACGACCTGAAGGCCAAGGTGCAGAAGATCAAGCAGGGCGGTGGCGAAAAAGCCCGCGAGAAGCATCTCGCGCGCGGCAAGCTGCTGCCGCGCGACCGGGTGCGCACCTTGCTGGATCCGGGCTCGCCGTTTCTCGAACTGAGCCAGTTTGCCGCCTGGGACATGTATGGCGGCGATATCCATGCTGCCGGAATCATCACCGGCATCGGCCGCGTGATGGGCCGCGAATGCGTCATCGTCTGCAATGACGCCACGGTGAAGGGCGGCACCTATTTCCCGATTACCGTGAAGAAGCATCTGCGGGCGCAGGAGATCGCGCGCGAGAACCGGCTGCCCTGCATCTATCTGGTCGATTCAGGCGGCGCGAACCTGCCGACCTGGGACGAGGTGTTCCCCGACAAGGAGCATTTCGGCCGCATCTTCTACAATCAGGCCCGGATGTCGGCGGAGGGGATTCCGCAGATCGCTGTCGTCATGGGCTCATGCACCGCTGGCGGCGCCTACGTGCCGGCCATGTCGGATGAGTCGATCATCGTGCGCAATCAGGGCACGATCTTCCTTGGCGGCCCGCCGCTGGTGAAGGCGGCGACGGGTGAGATCGTTTCCGCAGAAGACTTAGGCGGCGCCGACGTGCATGCCCGTGTCTCGGGCGTCAGCGACCATTACGCCATGAACGATGCCCACGCGCTGGGGCTTGCGCGACGGATCGTCGGCAACCTGAATGGCGTAAAGCAGGTCTCTGGCGATGTCCGGCCGCCGAAGCCGCCGCGTTACGATGCCGCTGAACTTTACGGCGTGATCCCGAAGGATGGCCGCATTCCGTTCGACGTGCGCGAGATCATCGCCCGCATCGTGGATGATTCCGAGCTGGATGAATTCAAGAAGCTCTACGGCACCACGCTGGTTTGCGGCTTCGCCCGCATCCACGGCTATCCCGTCGGCATCATCGCCAATAACGGCATCCTGTTCTCGGAAAGCGCGCTGAAAGGCGCGCATTTCATCGAGCTGTGCTGCCAGCGCGGGATTCCGCTGGTTTTCCTGCAGAACATCACCGGCTTCATGGTCGGCAAGAAATACGAGTCCGGCGGCATCGCCAAGGATGGTGCCAAGCTGGTGACGGCGGTTTCCTGCGCCAATGTGCCCAAATTCACCGTCATCATCGGCGGCTCCTACGGCGCGGGCAATTACGGCATGTGCGGGCGGGCCTATGGCCCGCGGCTTCTGTTCATGTGGCCGAATGCCCGCATCTCGGTGATGGGCGGCGAACAGGCTGCCAGCGTCCTCGCAACCGTCAAGCGTGACGCCATGGAAGCCGAGGGCAAGACCTGGTCGAAGGAAGAGGAAGAAGCCTTCAAGAATCCCATCCGCGCACAATACGACCGCCAGGGGCATCCATACTATGCCTCGGCCCGGCTGTGGGATGACGGCATCATCGATCCGGCCGATACGCGCATGGTGCTGGCGCTGGGCCTGAGCGCTGCTCATAACGCGCCGATTGAACCGACCAGGTTCGGCGTCTTCAGGATGTAAGACATGAGCGAAAGCCAAGAGGTCGTACTGTTTGAGACGGATAGCCGTGGCGTCGCAACCGTGACGCTGAACCGGCCGCAGATCCACAATGCCTTCAACGACGAGGTGGTGCAGCGCCTGCTCGCGATTTGGACCGATGTTGCCGTCCGCAAGAATATCCGCGTGGTCGTTCTCAAAGGCGCGGGGAAAAGCTTCTCCGCCGGCGGTGATCTCGATTGGATGCGTAAATCCGGCCAGGCCAGCCCCGAACAGAATCGCGCCAGCACCATGGCCATGGCGCGCATGCTGAAGCAGTTGCACGATCTGCCTCAGGCGACGCTTGCGCTCGTGCAGGGTAATTGCATGGCGGGCGGCACCGGCCTTGCTTCGGCATCCGATATCGTGATCGCGACGCGCGCGGCGCAGTTCGCGCTGACGGAAGTACGCCTGGGCCTGACGCCTGCTACCATATCACCCTATGTCGTGGCAGCCATCGGCGAGCGACAGGCGCGGCGCTATTTCCTTACCGGTGAGCGTTTCGGCGCGACCGAGGCCAGCCGGATCGGACTGGTGCACGAACTGGTTGAGGACGAAGCGGCGCTGGCGGCGCGAGGCGAGGAGATTGTCTCGGCCCTGCTGCAAGGCGCGCCGGGGGCGATCCGCGATTCAAAGATCCTGATTGAACGCGTCGCCAATCGCCCGGTGGATGAGGCGCTGATGGAATTCACGGCCCAGAATATCGCCGAACGGCGCGCCAGCCCGGAAGGGCAGGAAGGCCTCGCCGCCTTCTTCGAGAAACGCAAGCCCAACTGGGCGCAGTAGACGATGTCAGCGGGGACCGCATGTTCCGCAAGATTCTGATCGCCAACCGCGGCGAGATCGCCTGCCGCATCATTCGCACCGCGAAACGCCTGGGCGTCGGCACGGTTGCCGTCTACTCGGATGCGGACGCGCAGGCGCGGCATGTCCTCATGGCCGATGAGGCTGTGCATATCGGTCCCGCGCCGGTGCGCGACAGCTATCTGGTGGCCGAACGCATCATCGCCGCCGCCAGGCTGACCGGTGCGGAAGCGATTCATCCCGGCTACGGCTTTCTTTCGGAGAATGCCGGCTTTGCCCGCGCCTGCGCTGAGGCGGGCATCGTCTTCATCGGCCCGCCACCGGCGGCAATTGAGGCCATGGGCCTGAAAGGCGCGGCCAAGGCGCTGATGGAGAAGGCCAAGGTTCCCGTCGTGCCGGGCTATCACGGCGACGATCAGACGCCGGAATTGCTGGCCAAGGAAGCCGAGCGGATCGGCTATCCGGTGCTGATCAAGGCCGTCGCGGGCGGCGGCGGCAAGGGTATGCGCCGCGTCGATACGGCGCAGGATTTCGCCGCGGCTCTGGCGGGCGCCAAGCGCGAAGCGGCCAATGCCTTCGGCGACGACAAGGTTCTTTTGGAGAAGTATCTGGTCAAGCCGCGCCATATCGAGATCCAGGTTTTTGCTGATGCCAAAGGCAACGCCGTGCATCTGTTCGAGCGCGACTGCTCGGTGCAGCGGCGCCACCAGAAGGTGCTGGAAGAAGCACCCGCACCCGACATGTCCAGCCAAATGCGCCAGGCCATGGGGGCGGCTGCCGTCGCAGCTGCCAAGGCGATTGGCTATGTCGGCGCCGGAACGGTGGAATTCATCGCCGACGTCTCCGAAGGCCTGCGCGCCGACCGGTTCTATTTCATGGAGATGAACACCCGGCTGCAGGTCGAGCATCCGGTCACCGAAATGATCACCGGCCAGGACCTGGTCGAGTGGCAGTTGCGAGTGGCTGGAGGCGAGGAACTGCCTCTGCGCCAGGAACAGCTAACCATCAGCGGCCATGCCGTCGAGGCGCGCGTCTATGCGGAAGATCCCGTCCGCAATTTCCTCCCTTCTGTGGGCGTGCTGCACCGGCTGCGCAGCCCGGCGGAAAACGCTCATGTCCGCGTGGATACCGGCGTCTCGGAAGGCGATGCGGTGACGCCGTATTACGATCCGATGATCGCCAAGCTGATCGTCTGGGACACCGACCGGAAATCCGCTCTGCGCCGTCTGCGGCAGGCGCTGGGTGAGTATCAGATTGCCGGCGTGGCGACGAATACCGCTTTCCTGATCGCCTTGGCCGGCCATCCGGCCTTTGTCGAAGGCGATCTGGATACCGGTTTCATCGAGCGCTTTCGCTCCGATCTGATCCCGCAGCAGACACCGGCACCGGTTTCAGTGCTGGCCCTTGCGGCGCTGGCCGTCACGCTGGAGCGGCGGGCGCAAGCGGCCGCGATGAGCGTTGGCGATCCTTGGTCGCCCTGGAGTGCCGTCAACGGCTGGCGCATGAATGATGTCGGCTGGGATGAGTTGATCTTCAAAGATCGCGATACCGACATTGCCTGCCGGATCGAGTATGTCGGCGCAGATGCCGTCCGGCTGCGTGTGCAGGACAAAGAAGTGCTGGTTCAGGGTACGCTGGAAGCCGACGGCACTCTGGATGCTGCGCTGGATGGCCGCCGGATGAAGATCGGCATCGTCCGACAAGGCGACGATCTGACCATCCTTTTGCCGGGCGAAACCCACAAGCTTACCCTTGTCGACCCACGGGTGGTGTCCGCTATCGATGAGGGCGCAGGCGGGCAACTGAACGCGCCGATGCCGGGCAAGGTGGTACAGGTTCTGGTGGCGGAAGGTGCAAAGGTCGAGAAGGGCCAGGCCTTGATGATTCTGGAAGCCATGAAGATGGAACATACGATCAGTGCCCCAGGCCGCGGCGTGGTGGCGAAGATCAACTTCCAGGCCGGCGATCAGGTGACCGAGGGCGTTTCGCTGCTCAGTATCGAGGGGGAAGACTGATGGCGATGCCAAGTCGCATCACCCTCTGGGAGGCTGGCCCGCGCGACGGGCTGCAGAACGAGCCCGGCGTCGTCCCGACCGAAGTGAAAGTGGAACTGATCGACAGGCTGGTCGATTGCGGCGTCACCCATGTCGAAGCCACCAGCTTCGTTTCGCCGAAGTGGGTGCCGCAGATGGGCGACCATGCCGAGGTTATGGCGCAGCTCACGCGCAAGCCCGGCGTGACCTATCAGGTGCTCACGCCCAACCTGAAGGGCTATGAAGCGGCCCGCGCGGCAGGAGTAGAGGCCATCGGTATTTTTGCTGCCGCCAGCGAGAGCTTTTCGCGCAAGAACATTAATTGCAGCATCGAGGAAAGCATCGAGCGCTTCCGGCCCGTCGTCGAGGCCGCGCAGCGCGATGGCGTGAAGGTCCGGGGCTTTGTCTCCGTCGTGCTCGGCTGTCCCTTTGAAGGCGAGATCGCGCCGCAGCAAACGGCGAAGGTCGTCAAGCAGCTGTACGATCTCGGCTGCCATGACATTGCCTTGGGCGATACCATTGGCGTCGGTACGCCCGGCAAGGTCAAGGCGATGATCGAGGCCTGCGCCAGTGTGGTGCCGCTTGAAGCCTTGGGCGCGCATTTCCACGACACCTATGGTCAGGCACTGGCCAATACGCTGGCCGCGCTCGAATGCGGCATCACGCGGCATGATGCCTCGGTCGCGGGACTGGGCGGCTGTCCTTACGCGCCGGGCGCCACGGGCAATGTGGCTACCGAGGATGTGGTCTACATGCTGGACGGCCTTGGGATCGAGAGCGGGATCGACCTGAAGAAACTCGTGCAGACCGCCTGGTGGATTTCCGACCGCCTGGGCCGTCCGCCGGCCTCGCGCGTTGCCCGCGCCCTGAAATCGAAATGTCTGTGAGCGTTCAGTGCCAGTCCATCTGTTGAAAATCGCTGTCGGCATCGAGAGCGTCGAGCATTTCCGTCAACGGATGAAGGCCCGCAAGGGCAAGACCTACACGCATTACACCCGCCACATGCCCAAACGTGCGGAAGAGGTGCTGGCGGGCGGATCGCTGTACTGGATCGTCAAAGGTTATATCGCCGTGCGCTGCCCCATCGTCGGCCTGGAAGAGGTGGTGCTGGAGGATAAAGGCCCGCATTGCGGCATCGTGATGAAGACCGAGCTGATCCCGGTGGTGCCAACGCCGCGCCGTCCGCATCAGGGCTGGCGTTATCTGGAGCCGGAGGATGCTCCGCCGGACATGTCCGCTCTCGGCAAGGGCGGCGCAGAAATCCCGCCGGAACTGGCGGCAGAGTTGCGCAACCTCGGGCTCTTATAATACCAAGCGTTCAGTCTTTGTTTTAGGAGTCATGAGATGGACGCTCCGGTTCAGGAGCCTACGCGCGCGCGCATCATCGTCGTGGGAAACGAGAAGGGCGGCTCGGGCAAGTCGACCACGGCGATGCATATCCTCACCGGCCTGCTGCTCGAAGGAGGCCGGGTGGCGGCCGTGGATCTCGATTCCAAGCAGCGGACCCTGACACGTTATCTGGAGAACCGGCAGGCCTTCATCACGCGCAACGGTCTGCGCCTGCCGATGCCGGAATTCGTCGTTGTGCCGGAAAGCGATCTGCCGCTGCGCACGGAAGCCGATGCCGACGAGGCGGAGCGGGTGGCTGCGACGCTGGCCGATCTGGCGCCGCGCCATGACTTCATCCTGATCGATTGTCCGGGCAGCGACACCAATCTGTCCCGCATCGGCCATTCCTATGCCGATCTGCTGATCACGCCAGTGAATGACAGCTTCATCGATGTCGATCTGCTGGCGACCGTTGATCCCGATACGCTGAAGGTGATCAAGCCGAGCCGCTACGCCGTCATGGTCTGGGAGCAGCGCAAGCAGCGTTTCGCCCGCGACCGCCAGAGCGTTGACTGGGTGGTGATCCGCAATCGCCTGTCGCACCTGGATGCGCGCAACAAGCGCAATGTCGGACATGTTCTCCAGTCGCTGGAAAAGCGGATCGGCTTTCGCTTCCTGCCGGGATTGTCGGAACGCGTGATCTTCCGCGAGCTGTTTCTCTCGGGCCTGACCCTGATGGATCTGGACCGCACCGGCGGCGGCATCAACATGGCGCAGGCCGCCGCCCGGCAGGAGATGCGGAACCTCCTGCTCGGGCTGAACCTGATTACTGCGGATTAAGCTGTAGACCGGCTGACCGTCAGCGCGCTTTGCGACGGGTGTACTGGAATATGGCCAACAGCATGGCGATCGCCAGCCCGGTGAGGTCGGTCAGCAATCCGCCATAGATCAGCAGCAGCGACGCCACCAGCAGGACGGCGCGGATCAGCTTCGGCGCCGGACCGAAATACCAGCCCGTCAGCGCACCGGCCAGCAGATAGACGCCGATGCAGGCGGTCGCCGCGTAATGCGTGACCTGTACCCAGTCGCCCTGCATCAGCAGGGCGGGGCTGTAGAAGAACATGAACGGCACGATGAAGGCCGCCATGCCGTAGACGAAGGATGTGACCGAGGTCTTCATCGGATCGCTGCCGGCAATCGCCGCGCCCGCATAGCCCGCCAGGGCGACCGGCGGCGTGATGGCGGAGATCACCGCGTAGTAGAAGACGAACATATGGGCGACCAGCGGCGAGATGCCTAGCTTGATCAAGCCGGGTGCCACCACCGACGCAGCCACCGCATAGGCCGCCGTGGTCGGCATACCCATCCCTAGGATGATGGCGATGGCCATGGCGAAGATCAGCGCCATCAGCTGGCTTTCGCCCGCGATGGCCAGAATCATCGACGAGAAGCGCAGGCCGATGCCGGTCAGGCCGATAACGCCCACGATGATGCCCGCGCAGGCGCAGACGGCGATCAGTTGGATCGTACCCTTAGCGCCCAGATGCAGCGCGTCCAGCACCTCGCGCGGCCCCATACGGGTTTCCGGCAGCAGCCAGCTGATCACCAGCGTGCTGACCATGGCCAGCGTGCCGGAACGGATCACCGAATAACCGGTGACCAGACCGAAGATGAGGACGATCAGCGGGATGAACAGGAAGACGCGCCGCAGCATCTCGTCCATGCGCGGCAGCTGGGACCGGTCCAGGCCGCGCATATTCAGGCGCTTGGCTTCATTGTCGACCATGAAATAGACCGCAATGAAATACAGCGCCGCGGGCAGCACGGCCGCGATCATCAGTTCAGTGTAGGGAATGCCGGTGATCTCGGCCATGATGAAGGCACCAGCCCCCATGACGGGCGGCATGATCTGGCCGCCGGTGGAGGCGGCAGCCTCGATCGCGCCAGCGCTGCGCGGCGGATAGCCGACGCGCTTCATCATCGGAATGGTGAAGGTGCCCGTCGCGGCCACGTTGCCGGCCGAGGTGCCGTTGATGGTGCCCATCAGCGCGCTCGACATAACGGCAACCTTCGCCGGGCCGCCACGGGCCGTTCCGGCCAGCGCGAAGGAGAAGTTGACGAAGTAATCGCCAATCTTCGACACCTGCAGGAAGCCTGCAAAGGTGATGAAGAGGATGATGTAGGTCGACGAAACCGCGGTGGTCGGGCCGAATACGCCTTCCATCGAGTAGACGAAGGAGAAGAGGTGATCAATGCGGATGCCCTTGTGATAAAGCACGCCGGGCATCCACGGACCAACGACGCAGTAGAGCAGGAAGATCGCCGCGATGATCGGCAGGGCAAGGCCCGCGCTGCGGCGCGTGATTTCCAGGATCAGGAAGGTGCCAATCAAGCCGATCACTAGATCCCATTCGGTCGGCGCGGCGCCGGCGCGGAACAGCAGCTGGTCGAGGTTGTCGTAGATATAGACGAAGCAGGCGATGCTCGCCGCCATGAAGATCCAGTCATACCAGGGCGTTCCCGCGCGCTGGCGCGAGCGGGCGGAAAACATCAGGAAGCCAATGGCCGAGCCGAAAGAGACGTGGGCACTGCGGAACAGCCAGGGATCGATCGGATGGATGTTCAGGACGAAGAGGTGGAAGACGGTGAAGAGAACGCAGCTCCAGAAGAGTAGCTGGGCTTCCCAGCCGCGCAGCAGCCGGATATTGCCGCCGACTTCCGCTTCTTCCTGGATTTTCTCAGCCGTTTTCGCCGCCTGATCGCTGGCGAGATCCTTGGTCGTCATGTCTAAAGCCTCCCGCAGGGTGCGCGATTCTTGTGCTCGGCTTACCTGCGCACATTAAGAAAATCCCCCGTCCGTTTTTGAGCGGGCGGGGGATCGCAACTAGCGATACCGATGCACTTACATCGTCTTCGGATGCAGATTGATACCCTTCTCCTTGTAGTACTTCACCGCACCGGGATGGAACGGCAGGAAGGTGTTCTTGTCGGCATTCTGAGCCAGCGTTTCCTTCGCCGCCGAATGGCCCTTCACCATGGCATCGTTGTTGTCGAGCACCGCCTTGACGATCTGATAGGCGACGTCGTCGGGCAGATCCTTATGGGCGATGGCGAAGTTATAGAGGCCGACCGTCTTGTGATCTTCGTTCAGGGTGCGATAGGTGCCCTTCGGAATCAGCGACGGCGACAGTTCCGGAATCTTCTCCTGCAGGGTCTTCAGCTCGTCATCCGTGAAGGTGATGAACTTCACCGGACGCTGTGCCTCCAGCTCGGAGAAGGCAGAGATCGGCACGCCCGCGGCGAAGGCAAACACGTCCAGCAGGCCGTCACCCAGCTGGCTGGCCATGTCGGAGGCACCGCCATTGCGGATCGTCGCCTTGACGCCGAGCGCCTCGAACATCAGCGGGAAGTAGGTGCCCGGCGTACCAGCCTTCGGGCCAACGCCGACCGTCTTGCCTTCCATCTGCTTCACCGAGGTAATGCCGGTCTTTTCAGTGGTGATGAAATGGAACGGCGTGTCATACATCGGGAAGAGGGCGCGGGAATTCTGATACTTCTTGCCGTTCGCCCAGCCGGTGCCGTTCCAGCCGTGCAGGGCGACGCCCATGGTGACCATGCCCAGTTCGATGGCCTTGCTGTCGACCAGCAGAAGGTTCTGGTTCGGGCCCTGCGTCTGCTGCGTGGAAACGTTGATGCCGGTCTTTTCCGTGACCAGGGAGGCAACGACGCCGCCATAAATGAAGTAGGTGCCGCCTACGGAGGCGGTGCCGATGGTCAGGGATTTTGGCTGCGCCTGGGCAAGGCCGGCGACTGCAACAGCCGCAACTGCAGCCAAGCCTAGAGTCTTTAGTTTCGACACAATCATTATAGATATCCTCCCATTACCTGCCCTAGCGGGTCGCGATCATCATGATGTCGACTGCCAGAACCCTGTGCCTAAGATACCGATTAGCACCCTTGAGGCCAATATTTTCCTATCCTCAATTTTGCGCGGTCTTTAGCGCTTAGGCTGTACTGGCAATGAGCTGATCGCTTGCTTATATCTTGGTCAGTCACTCAGCAGGGCAGGTCATGGGCACGGATCGGGAGACTTCCGACAGAACGATGCCGGCAAAGGCGACGGCGCAGGAGGTCGACGCCTTTCTACGGCAGGTCGCGTTGACGCCTCGTGTTGCGCCGCAGCATGGCGGCCGCGGGCGTCTCGTCTTTGCCCTCGATGCAACCGCCAGCCGGCGTCCGACCTGGGACGAGGCGCAGCGCATTCAGGCCGACATGTTTCGCGCGACCGCCGATATCGGCGGGCTGGATGTCCAGCTTGTCTTCTTCCGTGGCCTGGGTGAGTGCAAGGCCTCGCCATGGGTGTCGGAAACCGGCCAGCTCCTGCGGCTGATGCGCCAAGTGGAATGCGTTGGCGGCCATACGCAGATCGAGCGCGTGCTCAATCACACCCTGGCTGAAGCGCGCGAACGCAAGGTCAATGCGCTGGTCTATGTCGGAGATTGTCTCGAAGAGAATCCGGATGACATCGCCATGCGCGCCGGCGAACTGGCGTTGCTGGGCGTACCGATCTTTGCCTTCCAGGAAGGCGAGGATTCGCAGGCAAAAGCCTGCTTCAAGGAAATGGCGCGGCTCACGCGTGGCGCCTATTGCTCCTTCGACCGTTCCAGCGCGGCGCAGTTGCGTCAGTTGCTGTCTGCCGTTGCCGTCTACGCAGCGGGCGGGATGAAGGCACTGGAAGATTACGCCGCGCGTGCCGGTTCGGAAGTGCGGCTGTTGATCGGACAGATGCGGTAACGCAATGGCAGCCTGGTTTGCTTTAGGCGTCATCGGCGTCATCCTGCTCTGGCTGGGCGCGCGCGCTTTCGTCAACGCCGATCCGAAGGTGCTGGCGAAAGGCATTAAGATTATCTTCGCCTTGGCGGCAGGGGCCTTGGCGATCTTTTTCCTCGCGCGCGGCCGCATCGATGTCGCGATGTTTTTAGGTGTCGCTGCGGCGGCTGCGCTGGGCTACGGGCCGCGCATGTTTCCGCTCTTCGGCGGATTGTTCGGACGCGGCGGCCTGTTCGGCGGCCGCGGTCTGGGCAGCGGCTGGACGAAGGCGCGCACGCAGTACGATTCCGGCGGTTTCGACTCCTCATCGTCTGCGCCGCGCTCGGGCGTGGAGACAGCATGGCTGCGCATGCAGCTCGATCATGCGACCGGCCGCATGGATGGCGATGTGCTGCAGGGCGAGTTTGCCGGACGGCGGCTGTCGTCGCTGAAATTCGAAGAGCTGATGACGCTGCTGCGCCATTGCCGCAGCATGGACAATCAATCAGCAGCTCTGCTGGAAGCCTATCTCGACCGTATGATCGGTGAGGACTGGCGCGAACGCGCCGATGCGGCTGGCCAGGACCGCGCGTCCGATGGCAGCGGGGCGATGACCCGTGAGCAGGCTTACGACATCCTCGGCCTGAAGCCCGGCGCCACGCCCGACGAGATCCGCGCCGCCCATCGCCGCCTGATGAAGAAATTCCATCCCGACCAGGGCGGCTCTACCCATCTGGCTACGCAGATCAACCGCGCCAAGGACCTCCTGCTCGGCGAGTAGGGGCGGTCGGCGAGCGGCGCGAAAGCGGCTGATTTCTGAGGAAATGGTGCCGGATGAGGGGATTGAACCCCCGACCTTCGGTTTACAAAACGGAAATAAGGCTTTCAGCCCTATTTTGAATAAGCCATAAGCTACTGAAAAATATAGAATATAAAGCCCTATCTGTCCCGCTGTGTCCCTAAGTTTCCCTGTCCCACTGTCCCAAAATTGTCCCACAGAAAAGACTTACGAACCTTCGGTTTACTTTCGGTCTTGCGGAGGGGGGATGCGATGCTTAACATAACACGAGCAGCAGGTGGGGATGGAATCCCGCTGGCGCGCTGCCCCTACTAGGACATTCCAGCCGCTCGGCTGGTCGATCCTCCGAAATCAGCAGTCTCGAATAATATCCGCGTGGGATGGGAGTCAGGGCTCACCAGATCGCGCAGAGGCCAGCAGGGCCAGCGCCTGAAATGCCTTGCTAGCCACCGGAAGCCCCGCCGGGGGGTAAGTCAAATACCCGCGTCTGTGCGCTTTGCAGCGCAGCCAGACGGCCCTCGATCCGGTTCGAGGCATTCCATTATGGAAAAATTGATCTTGCTCCCGCAAGAGGCGGCTGAGCTCCTGGGTGTGGCGGAAAAGACGCTCCGGAACTGGCGCAGCCAGCACACCGGCCCAAAGTTCGTCCGTCTTTCCCGCGGCCTAGTTGGCTATCGGCGGGAATCGCTCATTGCTTGGATTGAGGAGGCCGAGATCGATCCTCGGCCGGCCAAGCGTGGCCGTCCCCGGAAACAGCAAACGCCAGCGGGGCACGCTGGCGTTTGAGGCCTCGGGCGAGTAGGCGCGCCCAGGGCAGGAGGTCATCTAGCTAGACCGCGGTAGTCTAACCGGTTTAGCGGTTAAATCAAGCTCAGCGTCGCGCTCGCCCGGCGAGATCCGCCGGCAATGCCGCGCAATTTCGTTCCAGCCGTCGTTGGGCCTCACAAGCCCAGCCTGGCTCAGTTTGCCTCTGGCGCCCGCCAGAAGGCCTCTGAGCGCGTTCGCAGGGACGATCTGGCTCTCCTGCCTACGGCGCGCAGCCTGGCTCCAGAGGGCAGTGCGCCGAGCATGTGTATGACAGCGGTCAGCAAGGGGCGGAAATGGACCGCCAGTCAGACCGGCGGCCAGGTTGAATTTGATATCACGGCGAGCAAGGACGGCGCTGTCAGCTTCGGCGGCCTGATGACCTGTGACTCCGTATGGCTATGCACTTGTTGCGCGGACGGATCAGCCGCGAGGACCGGCATAACGTGGGTCGTGTCACCTGCGAGCACATGGCCGCTGGCTGGAGCGTTGTCATGGCGATGGGGTCGGTTCCGCATCACCGCCGCGATGCGCTCAAGATGGTGCAAGACGAGCGGCTGCGACCGATCCTGCAGCGAACATTGGCCCGCCTCAGCCGCGAATTCCCTGGCCGCCGATATATCCGGGCTATCGAACACCTCATCGGAATTAGGGCTCACAACAATGGCTGGCACCCGCATGTCCATTTGCTGATTTTTGTACCGCCTGGGATCGATGTTCGAGAGGTCTGTGACGCTTGGGAGCGCATCTGGATCGAGGAAGCGGCACGCCAGAACATCAAGGTTGATCGCCATGCCATCGGCGCAGAAAAAGCAGAGACACCCGAAGCGGCCGCAAATTACGTTGTGAAAGGCGCAGAGCACCACGCGGTCAACGAAGTGGCCATGGGCCAGGCGACAAAGCACGGCAGCAATGGGCTTGTCACGCCGTTCGAACTTCTCGAGCTCATCCACGAGCTTCGGGCAAAGCAGAAGCAGGCCGCCAATCGGCGGCTGGAGCATGCCGACTGGCGTCGGCTGAAGCGGTACGAGGATCTATACCGCGAATATGCGACGGCGGTTCACGGCCAGATCCGCCGTATCCAAGCCTCAAAGGGCATTAAGCTCAACATTGAAGAAGCGGGTGGTGGTGAACAGTTGCCCGAGCGCAGCCAGTCGCCGATTGCGCATGTCCGCGCCGAGGCGCTGCCAAAGGTGCACCGCCATTTCGCGGCCATTCGGGACGCGATCCGAGTTGCACCGCCCGAGTGCCGCTACCAAGCCGCTTGGAATACACTGGTCGATCTTGGCGTGCGGCCGGACTGGATCCGGCCTGGCATAGCCGCTTTCCCGGATGACCTGCCGGCCGGTCTTGGCATGGGCGCGCCGCCGCGGCGAGGTGAGGCAGTCTGGGTCGCCGCGCACCGCGCAGCCAATGATCAGGATGTGCCGAACGGAACGCCAGAGCGCGCCGCATTCGTCCGAGCCTATTTGCATCGCCACGACCGATCGCAGCCACCTCGGGCAGCCTGACAATTCAAACGAGAGCGCACCGATCATTGTGCAGACGCACGGCCGGATTCTGCCTCCGAGCGCTTCTGGCCTGGCTGCAGACGTCAATTCCAATGTCTCGGGGCGTGTTGCTATCGGCGGGGGAGATAGATCAGGCCCGGCCGGATGGCCGGGCCCCTAGCCAATATAAGGGATAACGCAAAATCCTCAGTCGGCAGAGAGAGGAAGGGAAGCGCCTCTCCCTGCCGTGTTCGGTCCGATGGTGTGAAAAACCATTTAGTTTCAAGAAAATAGGGCTATACGGGCTAAGCAGGTATCTTAGAAAACAATCACTGCCGTGGTGCGAGTGCATCCCAAGCGAGATTTAGCTTGAAAAATGAAGCAACCCCACCTATATTTCCACTTAACCTTAGCGGTTGATTGAAAGCGCCTCGGCGGAAGTTGCCCGCCACCTGCCCAGGAGAGCTGGTCAATCGCAGAAGGGAGCAAGGAGCATGGCAATAGAGACAACCGAACTCGGAAAGGAACTCCGCAAGCTGCGCATTGATCATGGTGAACGCATGCTCGATATGGCCAACAAAGTTGGCAAGTCAGCTGCTTTCCTGTCTGCCGTGGAAGTCGGGCGCAAACCCCCGCCCCGTGACTTCGTCCAGCAGATCGTTGACGCGTACAAACTTACCGGCGAAGCCGCCCAGCGCCTTTTCCAGGCGATGGATCGTTCGCTGGAATATTTCAGGATAAATGCCCCGACCCCTATCGCCCGCGATACTGCCGCACTTCTGGCGCGGCGCTTTGAAAAACTTAGCCCCGCTGAATTTGAAGCGATTCAGCACATCCTGAAAAAGAGCAACGGAGAATAGGCATGAGCGGCGGCGATTTCCGTGTCCCCCCGATGAAGTGGAATGACATTGGCCTCCGGGCCGATGGTCTGCGCGCGAATCTGGGCCTCACGGAAACGCCGCTGTTTCCTGTCATTGATGTGCTGGAAAAGATTCTGCCAACCCTCTTCTCCGACTTCCAGTTCATGATTGGCGACGAGGAGGAAATGGAGGGTGCCGAGGGTTATACCGATCCCGGCGGTGCCTTCATCATGTTGCACGAAAAGGTTTACGCCGCTGCCTTGGGTGGTGACGGCCGAGCGCGCTTCACCGCCGCCCATGAACTCGGACACTGGATGTTACATACCAATGTGCCCCTCATGCGCATCGACCCGAACACGACGGTCGACGCCTATATGCGCGCCGAGCCGCAGGCAAATCAGTTCGCCGCCGAACTGCTTATGCCGCGCCGCCTCATTTCTTCCATCAACATCGAATTCGACTTGATGACCTACTTCGGCGTGTCCTACGCGGCCGCCAGTCATCGCCTGAACTTCTTGCGGAGGCGTAATCTGATCCTCTGACAAGAAAAGGGCCAGGAATTGCCCTGGCCCTTCAAAAGTTTTTCCCATGCTGGGCTCTAGGGGGCTCGCTAGTATGGGAGCCTGACAGAGCGGCATGGGCTCAAAGTTGACGCAGAGCCTTCACATAGAACCGCCAGCCTGTCAAGGGCAAACGTCGCCCCCGGTATAGGTGAACCTATGGCAAAGCACACTCTGCCAGAGGCTCCACCCGGCTACCGCTACGTGTTTCGACCGTGGCGTCGCTGCCCTATTACGGGGCAGAAGCTGTGGGCGCGGAGCTACGGTAAGCGGGCGTGGCCGATTCTGGTCCCGATCTGAGGTGATCTAGCGGCGGGATAGACCACCGCAGAGATGACATCGAGGGTGGCCGCGCAATCGGGCACCCTCATCCCTCTATATGCGATAGGAGAATGTGATGGCGAAGTTTAAAGTTGGTGATGTGGTTGTATTGAAGTCGGGCAGCCCGAAATTAACCGTTGTCCGCATTCCAGACCGCGATGGCGGCTACTATTCCCTGAAATGGTTCGCTGGCGCAAAACACAACGACACGACGGCGCCGGAAGAAGCGCTGGAGTTCCCGCAACCCGCGTCGAACTCGAAGTCTGCGTCTAAAGAGAAGGAAGAGTAAGCATGGCATCCTCGCCGCTGGATGTTACGCTGTGGATGCAAGCTAAGATCGACGCAGACGGAACGCTATACCAGGAAGTGGCAGTGTACGAGATTATTGACCGCTTTGGTGAGGACTTCGCGTACATCAATAGCAATGGAAATTGCGCTATTGCTAAGCCTGTATTGAAGGAATTTAAGCGGCTGACTGGCGACTATGTCATTTGGATCAGAGGGGAACGGTACTGGAGAAAGCGTGAAGACGGTGATGCTGAGGGACGGCAGCAAGAGTTCTGACAGCAAGATACGTAAGTTTGCCGCAATGGAACTGTACAGGGCCTTTCCCACCGCCGTCTGGCCGGCCTGCGCGACGTGAGGCGCGCGGCCAGCCGGCCGTGGAAAAGGCTAATCGCCAAGCGCCGCCTCACCAAACATCGGCACCAGCGTTTCGAATTTTCGAGTCAGCCAACCCAGTGTGTCGGTCGCCGATCCGATATCATTCCAGTCGGTCAATTTTTGAAGCTCAGGGCGGCGGGTGAGCATCTGTAGGATTTCGATGGTCACCGTTATCGAGTCCAGTAGATGACCGGCCTAATAGATTTCTAGATCAGCGCGCCGAATGTAATGCTGCACCGCGACTCCGGCGGCATCAATCACCGCGCGATATTCAGGCCGAATCGATTCCGGATCGTGATCACCGAGCTCACTTGCCGCCGTGATTAATGATTCGGCCGCTTGCTCGAGTTGCACCATTCATCCAATGCTGGCCGGTTCAATTCCCGGATCTGGGCGACCAGGTCGGTTGGTAAAAACCTCAGCCTGGCTAGGAATTCGTCCCACCGCGGCCGGACGATAGTCACGGGATTATGCCTCTCCGGCTGGCGGCGGGACGATCGCATGGCAGACCTCAGGCCGCGGCGGCCGGCTGGATGCTGCGGGCCATCTCAGCTCGCCACACTTTGCGGGTAAGCTCAGCTTCTTCGCGCTTTGCCGGTGGAGCCGCGTCCAGCATTGCTTCGACCCTGGCCGGATCAGAAGTCCACGGGCACATCTGATCGAGTGCGAATTGCCAATCATCTTCGCTGAGATACTCGAGTTGCTGCACCATATTGCCTCCTATGGTGTTGAATGCCGGCCACCCGCCGGCGGGGAACTTTAGGCTGAACCACCGCCTCCAACCGGGCCGGCCTTGCCAGTCCGCTGGGGACTGATGATCTTTTTGGCTACATCGACGGCTGTGCCGCCGGCCCGATTGCCCATTGCAAGCATGGTCATGCCGGCTCCGGCCGCTGCGCCAGCAACCGCCATGCCGAACGACGACCGGTCGTCGCTGGCACCAGCTCCGAGCCATCTCAGAACCAAGTCGGGCAACTCGGTGATCAAGTTCATCGACTTCACGGCGACCAAGAGCAACAAGGAGACATAGATGATCGCATAGCCGATATTTGACCAGGACGTGTCGCTGCCATTGAGATTGGCAATGACGCCAGTGAATCGCTCCGACATGAAGCCCGCGAATATCTCGAAAATGGTAAAGCTAAGCATGAGGCCAAACAGCAGCAACGCCGGCCGCAACAACAGATTCAGCAGCAGCGCGTAACCCATCTTGGCCGACTGCGGCACGAATTCATGGCCGTCCATTCGCAAGTGCGACGCCGCCCATAGTGGCGCGGCCAACGTGCCTTCGACCACGAACCGAAACCACTGCACAGCGGCCAAGATAAAGTACAGGAACGGCAGGAGGGGCATTGCATATCCCAAAATGAATCCGACGACGATCAGCGGTACAGCGACCATATAAGCCATGCGGGTAATGCCACCCAGGCGGTTCGACCAACTGTTCGCCGCAGAGTTATCTTCCGCCTTGGTTTTTGATCGAAACCAACCACTCACTCCGTCCACCACACGAGCACCAATATCGACAACAGCAGCGCCGCCGAGCAGATAGAGGCCCGCATTGAGTATTGATTGGCCGCTTTGAATGATCCCAGTGAAAGCAGGAAAATTCCGCGCACCATCGCGAAATGTCGGGTCGACCAAATCAATCAGCATCGATCGATTAGATTTCCGATCCGGTGATGGTGCCAATTGCGCCCACCAGAGGTCAGCATGGCGCACCAATTCGACAACATTGCGCTTGTCGGTTTTTGCGGCGATAGCATCCCAATTCGGTGTCGCCATTGCGGCCGGGACGTTATTTGCCGCCGCTGCAGTCAGGCTATTGATCCGTCCGATCGACATCCAAAAGCTGCCGGCTTCTGTCCAGCCAGTATCGAGCATCGACTGCCGCAGCTTGGCCAGATCGGTCTCGCGCAGCGTGGCCTGCGCTTGTGCGGCCGCCTGTTCCAGCCGGATGCGGTAGTTGGTCAGGTGACCGGCTGCTGACTGCAAATCTGGATTTCCGTAACTAATATCTGCTGCTCCGGTCTGCAACTTGATCAGTCTGGCGTCGACCATCTCGAACGCAACAGCCCCCATCTCATTGAAGATCCGTGTTGCGGCCTCCGCCTGTGCAAAATGCATTACTCTTGCGGCTTCCAGATTGTCGGGACCGAGTGGATTAAGCCTGTCAGACGCGGTATCGATCGGGAGCGAGAATGAACCGCAGACGCCAGCTGGATAGCTGGTTCCAGGCTGGCCGTCCAAACTCAGCACGAGGTCACCGCTCTGCGTGTCAGTCTTTGCAGTCGCGGCGACAGCGATGAAGGGGCGCTGCCGCACTTCGGATTCGTGGGAATTCAAATAGGCGGCGCAGAGCTGGGCTTGGAACGATTGCCGCGCGTAAACGTACGCTTCAGGCACTTCGAAATTGATGATTGGTTCTGCCGATGAAAGACTTTCTGCTGCCACCCGCCAGACCTGATTGCCAAGTCCTACCCCGAGCTCGGCTGTTCGCACCACAATGACTTGGCTTGCGGTAAATCCTCCGCCGAAAACCGGCATGAGCATCGCAGCGACAGCGCCAAGCCGCACTGGTGCCCAAAGTCCATTCCAATGGCGGCCAAGAAACTCGCCGTCATTCGCCGTCTGCAATACGCCGGACGAAAACAGATAGAGTGAATAGCCCGTGACCACTGCAAACACTGACCAGTTAAATATCGTGATCATCCCAGCCAGTGTATTTGGCATGGGGCTGATTACCATCTGACCTCCCGACATGATGGGGGCGAAAAGCATCGACATCCAGCGGATCGCGCGATCGCTGGGCGCTGGCCAGAGATCAGATAGGCCGATGCCGGGGCTATTGACCGTTTCTTGCGCAAGCGCAGGGACGGAGATAGCCACCGCCGTGGTGGCGACGGCCAGAAGCGCTAAAGGGATGTGGCCTCGGCGGAAGTTCAGGCAGAGCCAGATCACAAGCCGGAACATGATCAATGCTCCCCACAACCAAGCCAGCGCAACGATCGCGACCCGAAGAATCTCGCGTGCGTATGCACCAGCGATGCCTCCGGGGGTCGCAGAATACAGAAACAATCCGATTGAGCAGATCACGATGCACCATAGCGTGATGCGTGACCCGGATTTCAGAAGGTGACCGAAGTTTTCCATTCCTGCCTCCAAGAGAGGTGACACGCGGCATCGAGCCGCTTTGCCACCTGATCCCCTCCTTTCGCCGCCGGCCTGCGGCCGGGTTCCCATAGGGGAACCGCAAGCGCGGCGGGAAAGGCATTCAGTGATTAAGATTCGCCCGGCGCCGGCATCTGGAATGCGCCTGCGTCATCCAGCGTCTTGGCCACCGTTTTCAGCTTGTTGCCCAGTTGCTTTTGGGGCTCTGGGATAAGCGCAAAATCGGATTTGTGCTCACGATCGCGCAGCACCTGGTTTACTGGCCGACTGGCGATCGCGCTGGAAACTTGATGCGACACAGACGTGAGCATGCGGGATACGAAGGCCTCCACGCGATCTGCCACTACGTCGCTGGCGCTAACGCTGATTTGGATTAAGTTGCATAACAACCGCGCCAATCCCGGGCGGCAGCCGCTGGCGACCAGATAGTCAAATATCATCGCCAACAGCAGCTCCAGTTGCCATTCGATAACTGGACGGCGGCTCATTCGCCTGCTCCTTTGAGCGAAAGGACCGGCCGGGATGCAGGGTCTGGTTTTTGTTCGGCTGACTTCTCCCCGACCTCGGCGGCGTACGGTGTGCCGCTGAAAGCCTCTGCATGTGGGCCGGCATTCCGCTTCACCAAATCGCGTAGCCGCTGCAGAAGCTGCTGGTCATTCTTCGCCTCCGCATCAACCAACGCGCCGAGCGTGTGGAGACGTTCCGCGCGAATCTGGCGATCGCTTTTTACTTTGGTGCGTTTCAAGCGTTGAAGGTTAGAGCGCAGCTTGCGGAGTCGTTGTTCCGCTGCCTGAAGCTTCTTATCCTTTTCGTCGTTCCATACACGCTTTGCCATTTGAGGAGACCTTTGATGAAGTTGTAAGGCCTCTCTAGAGCGTAGTTCGATGTCTCTGAATCGTGCCTCGGGACATGTTTGAGACGGTGGTGAGTCCTTTGTGAGTCGGGGCGGATTTCGGGTTTCGGGTTTTCGACGAATCAGATTCACCATTCCTGCTGGTAGGAGGTCAGCAGGGATGGTTCGACCGTATTCGCTGGATTTGCGTGAACGAGTAGTGGCCCGGGTTGCCGCTGGGGAGACCTGCCGCAAGGTGGCGGCAACCTTCGGGGTGAGCGTGGCGAGCGTGGTGAAGTGGTCGCAGCGCTACCGCGCCACCGGGAGTCCGGCGGCCAAGCGGATGGGCAACACGCGACCGCTGCTGCTGCTGGCAGAGCGGGATTGGGTGCTGGGCCGGATTGCCGAGAAATCTGACATCACCCTGCAGGATTTGGTGGACGAGTTGCGTGCGGCGGGCAAGCGGGGCAGCTACGGGTCAGTTTGGCGGTTTCTCAAGGCTGAGGGTATCCGCTTCAAAAAAAAAGCCTGCGCGCCAGCGAGCAAGAGCGGCCTGATGTGGCCCGGCGCCGGGAGCGCTGGAAGCGGCATCAGAACAAGATCGATCCGGCCCGCCTGGTCTTCATCGACGAGACCTGGGCCAAGACCAACATGACCCGCAGCCATGGCCGCTGCGCCAAGGGCCAGCGCCTGATCGGCCGGGTGCCGCATGGCCACTGGCGGACCATGACCTTCCTGGCCGCCCTGCGCTCAGACCGCATCGACGTCCCCTATGTCTTCGACGGGCCGATCAACGGCGAGCGCTTCCGGGCCTATGTCGAGCAATGCCTGGTGCCGACGCTCAAGCCAGGCGACATCGTCGTCCTCGACAATCTCGGCAGCCACAAGAGTGCTGCGGTCCGCAAAGCCATCCGGGCTGCCGGCGCAAAGCTCCTCTTCCTGCCGCCCTACAGCCCCGACCTCAACCCTATCGAGCAGGTCTTCTCCAAGCTCAAAAGCCTGCTCCGAAAGGCAGCTGAACGCAGTGTCGAGGCAACATGGCAACGGATCGGAAGCCTGCTGGACCGCTTCCCGCCACAGGAATGCGCAAACTATCTCAGGAACGCTGGCTATGCTTCGATCTAACGGGATGCCGGTCTATCAGAATCAAAATTTTTAAAGCTGCAACAACAAAAACAATCCAATCGTCCGTCAAAATGCATTTTCTGATTCAAAATGAACATAGCGATATACGATTACACGGTTTGTCGTTATCTGCAGGATTGATGAGGCTTTTCGGCTAGTCCAAAATCTTGCCTGGTATTGTCCATTGGTTGGCGACCGAATTCCGATTGCGATGATGATCAGCGTTTCAAACAGTGGTGACGAAAGGAACTGGGCTCGCTTATACATTGGCGTTGCCAATGTGCTCGGTCATGCCAGGCGGGCATGCATTCCGCTTATACAGCGGGACGGCTACGCGCATGGCTGATACCGACTCCAGTGAGGCCTTTTTCCGCCTGCGTGTCGGCATCGTTGCGCGCAGCGCCGGAGGCAATGCGGTGAAGAGGGCGGCATATCAGGCGGCCGAAAGCTTCACCGATGCTGGAACGGGAGAGATATTCGACTTCACCCACAAGCGCGCCGAGGTCCAGCACGCCGAGATACTCGTGCCGACTGGCGCACCAGATTGGGCGAGGGATGCTCAGCAGCTCTGGAACCGGGCCGAGCGAAGCGAAAGGCGTGCCGATGCGCAAACGGCGCGGATGTTGGACTTTGCGATTCCACGTGAAGTACCGGAAGATCGATGGGCGGATTTCTGTCGCCATCTCCTGACGCCATATGTCGGCCAGGGAATGGTTGTCGATTTCGCCGTCCAAGTCGTGACGGCCAGTGATGGCCAGCCGCAGCCGCACGGTTCCGCCGAGCTCACCATGCGCCGGCTGGATGCTGGAACAGAAACCGGCTTTGCGAGGAAAAAGGAGCGAAGTTGGAATGACATCTTTGCTCAGTTTGGCCGACAGCCAGGCGCGGGCGAAACGCACTTGCCCGCAGCTCACAAAGCTCGTGACATGCGTGAACAGTTCGCGACGCGGGCGAATCAATGGCTGGCCGAAAACGGCGTCGACAAGCGGGTTGACCTCCGCTCGAACGAGTCAAGGCAACTTGAACGATCAACTCAGCCTCAATTGCCAAAATGGATCGTGAAGCACATTCAAAAGTATCCGCGCCAAAAATGGTGCAAGCGTGCGCGCGAAATGGTCGAAGACCTGGAGCGGTTTAAAGCGGCGGAAGCGCAGCGCCACTTGTACCTCAAGAACAGTGAATTCGTCGCCGATATTGAGCGCCAGGAGATCGAAAGCCTGCGCCGTGAGCGGGCGAGTGATATCGCACCAGACGGTAAACGTCAGCGCGGTTTTGTTCGGCCAGCGAAACCACGAAAACAGGGATGGACCTGGCACGTTCTTAAGTCGCCGGATCGGCCGCCTGGAATTGACATAGACCGTGTGACGCTTGAGTTCTTGGAGCTCTCTGGGGGTGTCAGCATTCGGGATCTAGGCGATGGCTGGCTCATGTCTGAATCGATGACTGCCGAATCCGCGTTGTTGATGATCGCCGAACTGCAGGCGCGCGGCGCCGATGAGATTATGATCGAGGGCGATCCTGAGTCGCAGCGCATGCTCTGGCGGGCTGCCGTGTTGTGCGGAATGGATTCGAACAAAATTCACGGCTACCGGCCGACCGAGGCAGATTCGGAGTGGGCCGATATTCAACCGCCGGCGAAGCCAGTCCATCCTGCGCCTGCATCGCGGCCGGAGCAGCGGGCCGCACCCGCCGAGCGGCCGAAATCTATGAAGCCGACGCCGCTGCCTGATAATTCGCCTAGCCAGGTTGACCGCAGGCAGAAACGGTCCGAGGGGGAGCTCGAACGAGAAGCGCAAAAGGTACTGGATGAGCTGAAGGCAGAGTTGCGGCCGGGTGGCCCGACCCTCGGTCCCAATTGAGATTACTTCTTGAAGGCTGTCGCCGCGCGAAGCGGTTCCCGGGCAGGGAACCCGCGCCGGTACGGCGCGGCGGCGGATGGAGGGGCGTAAGTGACGGCGGCCTCGATGGCCGCTGTCACTTCGCTACCGGTTATAATTGAATTTTCCCGCGGACACTGACGGGATGGCTGTATAATGCGAATCGGCAGGGGGAAAGATGACCGCCGAGATATGCTTAATGAATAGATATGCTGTCGTGCTCGGCGCGGATAGTGCCGTGACGGTGCAGCATTGGGATTCAGGCGAAAGAAAATGGGTACCTCGATACTTCAAGGGATCCAATAAGATTTTCCAACTATCGGCGCATCATCCTGTTGGTCTGATGATTTACGATTCAGCTAGCCTGCATGCTGTGCCGTGGGAGGTCATCGTCAAAGAATTTCGAGCCTCATTGGCGAAACGCGCATGCGAATCTCCGGCTCAGTATGCCAAAGAGTTCTTCGCATTCATCAAAACAAATCCGCACTTCTTTCCAGATGGGCACCACGTTAGAGAATTCGTCCAAAATAGCGCCATAGTTGCTCTTACCATGCTTTGGGACGCATTGCGGACGGAATCAGTCAAAACATCTGATGATGCAGGGCGCCCAAATGCCTATCGCCAAATATTTGAGGCGAGACGAACGGAGATACAGAACATCAATCTACCGCATCATTTTTCTGAGGCGGATTTGGAATCGGCGATCCGTGAACATTCTGCTGCTGCTGCTGCAGAACTTGAGGGCTATGCTGCGGACGAACTGGGGGCGGTGGGAGCAGACACGCGTGAGCTGATTGAGCTCGCAATTGAAGCGCTGTTTAAGACTTACCGAGATTATTTAGGAAATAACCGGACCGGCATTGTGGTTGCCGGTTTCGGTGAGCATGAAATATTCCCCAGCTACAAGGAATATGAATGCTTCGGCTTTTTGCTCGATCATCTCCTTGTGGATGAAGGAAAGTTCGGGCAGATCTCTTTTGATGTCGTAGCAGAGATCCAGCCGTTCGCCCAAACGTCGATGGTTGATACATTCGAAATGGGCGTTAGTTTTGACATATATCGTAATGTCTTCAAACAGACCTCGATGGCCCTTGCCGAGTTAGCAACTCGGATCCAACAAGAACTGGGTGTCCAGGTTATTCCGAATCTGGATCAGCATATTGAGCAGGTGCGCGACGCCCACACGAAGGCTTGGCTGGACGCGGCAAAAGTGAAGCATCGGGAGCCTTTGAACCGGGTAATTGGTTCTTTGCCGGTCAATGAGATGGCAGAATTGGCGGAAACGTTAATATCTCTTCAATCTCTTAAAGAGAAAGTTACCACGCCGTCCGAGTCTGTTGGTGGACCCGTGGACGTGGCCGTGATAACACGCGGCGATGGTTTTGTTTGGGTAAAACGGAAGCATTACTTTGATGCTTCCCTGAATCCACGTTATTTTGCGCGGCAACGAACTATCTATGATATATGATCGGAGCTGACCATGACTAAGCCTGATCCATATACCGATCTGCTGAATTCCTCAGTTCAGAAGCAACTGCAGTTCGACGAGAAAAGAGCAGCGGAGCTGATCTCGGCTATCAAACGCGCTCATGTGCCGGAAAGCGAAGATGACATGCTTCTCCGCACATTTAAGAATATCGTTGATAAGCCGCTTGTGCTGCCTGGTCGGCTTGCCCTTGCTACCCGAGGGGCGTAGAAGCCGCCAAAACTTGCCGTCGATTGACGGCATTTTATAAAGACTGCTTTTTCTTTAGCTTTGGCGTGGGGCGATCTAATGCCTCCAACAAGTGCGCCATGCGATGATGGGTGTATCGCTTCAGCATCTGCATGGTCTTGTGTCCGCTGATCGACGCGACCTGCATCGGATCCAGCCCACGCTCAAATAGCCGGCTGACGGCTTCATGGCGGAGGTCGTGGAAGCGTAGATCTTCAATTTCTAAATCCTCCATCAGCCGAGACCATTTTTGGCTAATGGAGTCATGCTGATATTGGAACACTCTGTCCTTCGGCTTTGCACCTTCTGGCCTGTGCACCTTTAGGACTGCCACAGCGCTTTTGCTTAATGGAACGGCGCGTTCTTCGCCGTTCTTGGTGTCGCGCAGCCGGACAATTCGGCTTTTCAGGTTGACGTCACTCCATTTTAAACCGGCGATCTCACCCATGCGCATCGCAGATTCGAGCGCCAACCGGACAAGGCGGGCGAAATCGGGGGCTTCGGCATATAGGCGGAAAAAGATGGTTCTTTCTTCGTCTCTTGTGAGACGGCGATCGCGGCCTTTTGGCATCGGCGGATTGCTGACATTCCGGCGCGGATTGTCCAGCCCGCCCATGCCCCATTCTCGGGCTGCGACGCGGAAGACGCCTGACAGCAGGTTTAGTTTGTTCCGGATTGTGCTGGCGGCGGCGCCAGCCTTTTCCTGATCACGTTTCCATTTCGCCAAGTCGACTGAGCCGATTGAAGCCAATGGGCGTTGGGCGAGGGGATCGGCCTGCCAGAGCTTGATCATGCTCCTTGCAGAGCGCCAGCTCTTCAGTTGTGGAATGTATTCTTTCTCGTAGCGCGTCAGAGCCTCATAGAGCGTGGTCCTCTCGGCTTCCCTGCGGGGCTTGAACACGCCTCGGTCCATCTCGCCCTCGACATCGCGGGCCCAGGCTTCAGCTTCGGCCCGGCTATCGAATGTGGCTGTTTGGGTGGGATAGCCCCTGCGACGGACCTTGGCGCGCCAGTTACCGGCACGACGCTCGAATGTCGCCATTTGACCTCACTGTCCCAAAAATGTCCCAAAATGGATCCAAATTCAGGGTAGCAGGTCAGTAAGTCTTTGAAAAGATGGTGCCGGATGAGGGGATTGAACCCCCGACCTTCGGTTTACAAAACCGCTGCTCTACCGCTGAGCTAATCCGGCATCTCGATGAGGGCGGCGTTTGTTTACGCGACGTGCGGCTTCCCGACAAGACGGACCGTCCACCCGAATTATTCGTCTACCGTGGCAAAATGGCACTTGATAATCACTCGCAGCAAACCTTATTCTGATCCTGCGAATGAGTTGCAGGATTAGCGATGACGGATTTTCGAGGCAAGGCGGATCTGGGCCAGACCGGCAAGCTGGGTAATTGGCCGCTCAGCGTGCACGAGTTGAGTAAGGGCAGGCACCCGGCAGTCTCGGCGTTCGGCCGGGTGTCCGGTCCTGAGTATCTCCCCATGCTTTCATATCGGGCGTGGCAGCGCGCCACACCGGCTTTTGCCGTCGCAGTGCATTGAGGCGAGGGCGAGCCATGTATGTCTGTCTTTGCCATGGTTTCACCGACGGCGATGTGCGTAACGCCATTGCCGGCGGCTGCCGTTCGGTATCGTCGGTGTATCATCATCTGGCCGACCGTCCGCAATGCGGCAAATGCGTGCCCGAAGTGCGCGGCTTGCTCGATCAGCACAAGGGCCATCGCGGCGGGCATTGCGCCCTGGTCGCGGCGGTTGCGCAGGCGGAGAACGCCGCATGACGGGGATCGTCCTCGTCGTTGCCGCCTGCCTCGGCGCTGCTGCGTTGCTGCTGATCAAACTGCGCTTGATGCGCGATCTTTTTGCTCTTGAAACGCAACAGCGCAGCAATTGACGGCTTTCTTTGCGAGTAACTCGTAATTACAGCCATTTTCCTTGACCTTCGGCCGTTGCGGCGTATCCCTCAAAGCCAGCGGATCGACATGATTCTCGTCGATCGTAATCGTTGGACGGAGGCTCCGCATGAAGGGCGACAAGAAGGTCATTCAGCATCTCAATGGCGTGCTGAAGAACGAGCTGACCGCCATCAATCAGTATTTCCTGCATGCCCGCATGTGGAAGAGCTGGGGCTTTGAGCGGCTCGGCCATCACGAGTACCAGGAATCCATCGAGGAGATGAAGCACGCCGACAAGCTGATCGAGCGTATCCTTTTGCTCGAAGGCGTGCCGAACCTGCAGGATCTGGGCAAGCTGAAGATCGGTGAAACCGTTCCTGAAGGGCTTCAGGCCAATCTCGAACTGGAGCGCAAGGCGCGCACGGATCTGATCGCTTCCATCGCGCTATGCGAAACCTCGCAGGATTACGTCAGCCGCGATCTGCTCACCGAGATCCTGGAGGATACGGAAGAGCATATCGATCATCTGGAAACGCAGCTTGAGCTGATCCAGAAGGTCGGCCTGCAGAATTACCTGCAGTCGCAGATGGGCGGCGGCTCACCGTCGTAATCTATCGCCTCTAGTCGATCTTCGCTGCAATGCTGCGCGGCGTCAGCCGCGCACGCATTCGTACAGGGCGACAGCCGCCGCTGCCGAAACATTCAGGCTTTCGACCGCGCCGGTCATCGGCAGCTTGGCGAGGAAGTCGCACTTCTCCCGCGTCAGGCGGCGCAGGCCTTCATCCTCGGCGCCCAGCACCAGCGCAACGCGGCGGATGTCGCGCACGGCCTCGGCCAGCGTCTTATCGGTTTCCATCTCCAGCCCGATCCGCCAGAAGCCGTAATCGGCGAGCTGATCCAGCGCGCGCGCCAGATTGGTGACGCGGATCAGCGGGACGACCTCCAGCCCGCCCGAAGCCGCCTTGGCCAGTGCGCCGGTGGCTTCCGGGGCATGGCGGTCGGTGATTACCACCGCGCGGGCGCCGAAAGCGGCGGCTGAGCGAAGGATCGCGCCGATATTGCGCGGATCGGTCACATGGTCGAGCAGCAGCACCAGGTCACGGCCATTCTCCGGTTCGGCCTGCAGCGATTCGATGCCGGGATCGTCCAAGGGATCGGCCAAGACGGCGATGCCCTGATGTACGGCCCCGGGGGGCAGCAGGCTGTCCAGTCGCGTCCTATCCACGACTTCCGGCTGTGGGTTTGGCGGCAGACGGCCCTGAAGCTCGTGCAGGGTATCCTTGGTCAGCACCAGCCGGCGCAGGTAGCGGGCCGGATTCTCCAGCGCGGCCAGGCAGGCATGGGTGCCGTAAAGCCAGACCGGCAGGTCGGTGCGGCCCTCCCGGTGGGGATGGCCATGCGGCTGCCGCGGCTCCCCGCCATGCCGGGTGGGGCGGCTGTCGCCATTATGGGAGCGGCCCTCACGGTGCGTCTCTGGATTCCGGCGCAGCTCTCGATTCGGCCTGTCGGGCCGGCGGGAGCCGGATTCCTCGCGATTTGAGCGGGAGGAATGGCGGGGTGAACGGTCGTCCGTCTTGCGTCTGCGCATGGCGGCCTTTATAGTGCCGTGTCGTAGAAGCAACAACATTGCCGCCAAAACTCGGTAGTTTCGAGGAAAGGGGGCGATGAGGGTGCTTTTGTCGCGTTTAATCCATTGACTAGCGGATATCCCTTCGGTAATCGGGGGGCCCGGTCGGAGGGGTGCCCGAGTGGCTAAAGGGGACGGACTGTAAATCCGTTGGCGCACGCCTACGTTGGTTCGAATCCAACCCCCTCCACCAACTACGCGAGTCCAAAAGTGCCCGAGTCAAAAAGCACATCGGCACCAGAGGGTTAGCGGAGAGTCTTCGGAAGTAACGCGAGCGGCGGGTGTAGCTCAGTGGTAGAGCCCCAGCCTTCCAAGCTGGTTGCGAGGGTTCGATTCCCTTCACCCGCTCCAGCTTGCCGGGCGGAGCCAGAGCCAAGGAGCGACGGCCGCCCACGGCATGTGGCGATGCGAACGGCGCTGAAAGTCAGCGCGGCGCGGAACCGGATGCCGGATCCGTCTCAACCCAACGGCGGCCGCTGAGGCCGGCGACGAACAGGTCGGAATTAACAGGACAGAACGATGGCCAAGGCAAAGTTTGAACGTACGAAGCCGCACTGCAACATTGGGACGATTGGTCACGTTGACCATGGCAAGACGTCGTTGACGGCTGCGATCACGAAGGTGCTTGCTGAGGCGGGCGGCGCGACGTTTACGGCGTATGATCAGATTGACAAGGCGCCGGAAGAGAAGGCGCGCGGCATCACGATTTCGACGAGCCACGTTGAGTATGAGACGGGGAACCGTCACTATGCGCACGTGGACTGCCCTGGCCACGCCGACTATGTGAAGAACATGATCACGGGCGCGGCGCAGATGGACGGCGCGATCCTGGTTGTTTCGGCGGCTGACGGCCCGATGCCGCAGACCCGCGAGCACATCCTGCTGGCGCGTCAGGTTGGCGTTCCGGCGATTGTTGTGTTCCTGAACAAGTGCGACATGGTGGACGACGCCGAGCTGCTCGACCTGGTCGAGCTGGAGGTGCGCGAGCTGCTGTCGAAGTACGACTTCCCGGGCGACGAGATCCCGATCATCCGGGGTTCGGCGCTGGCGGCGCTTGAGGACAGCAACAAGGAGCTGGGCCATGACGCGGTGCTGAAGCTGATGGAGGCGGTTGACGCCTACATCCCGCAGCCGGAGCGTCCGAAGGACAAGCCGTTCCTGATGCCGGTTGAAGACGTGTTCTCGATTTCGGGCCGCGGCACTGTTGTGACCGGCCGAGTTGAGCGCGGCGTGATCAAGGTGGGTGAGGAAGTCGAGATCGTCGGCCTGCGTCCGACGGTGAAGACGACGGTGACCGGCGTTGAGATGTTCCGCAAGCTGCTGGACAGCGGCGAGGCGGGCGACAACATCGGTGCGCTGCTGCGCGGCGTGCAGCGTGACGAGGTGGAGCGCGGCCAGGTTCTGGCCAAGCCGGGCACGATCACCCCGCATACGAAGTTCAAGGCCGAGGCCTACATCCTGACGAAGGAAGAGGGCGGCCGTCATACGCCGTTCTTCACCAACTACCGTCCGCAGTTCTACTTCCGCACGACCGACGTGACGGGTGTTGTGCAGCTGCCGCAGGGCGTTGAGATGGTGATGCCGGGCGACAACGTCGCCATGGAAGTCGAGCTGATCGCGCCGATCGCGATGGATGAAGGCCTGCGCTTCGCGATCCGCGAAGGCGGCCGCACCGTCGGCGCCGGCGTCGTCGCTAAGATCATCGCGTAAGCGACGATCTGGTGCGCCTGCAGGGGTGTAGCTCAATTGGCTAGAGCACCGGTCTCCAAAACCGGGGGTTGGGGGTTCGAGTCCCTCCACCCCTGCCAGCGTGGCACAGACGGTACGTTTTAGGTGGATAGTTAAGGCGATGGCGAAAGTCAGTCCGATCGAGTTTTTCCGTCAGGTCCGGCAGGAGACCGCGAAGGTCACCTGGCCGAGCCGCAAGGAAACCCTCGTCACCACGGCGATGGTATTCGTGATGGGCTTGATCGCCGCATTGTTCTTTTTTGTGGTCGACTCGATCCTGCGCTTTGGAGTGCAGTTGATCCTCGGCCTGGGGAGCTGACGATGGCGGCGCGCTGGTACATCGTCCATGTGTACTCGAATTTCGAGAAGAAGGTTGCTCAGGCGATCCGCGACACCGCGGCGCAGAAGGGCATGAGCGACCTCTTCGAAGAGGTATTGGTGCCGACTGAGGAAGTGGTGGAAGTCCGCCGCGGCCAGAAGGTCAATGCCGAACGCAAGTTCTTCCCCGGCTACGTGCTGGTGAAGATGGAGATGACCGACGAGACCTATCACCTCGTCAAGAATACGCCGAAGGTCACCGGCTTCCTGAGCTCGGGCGGCAAGCCGTCGCCGATCACGGAGGCCGAGGCGCAGCGGATCGCCAATCAGGTGAAGGAGGGCGTCGAGCATCCGAAGCCCTCGATCACCTTCGAAGTGGGCGAGCAGGTGCGCGTGGCCGACGGTCCGTTCACGTCGTTCTCCGGCGTGGTGGAGGAAGTCGACGAAGAGCGCGCCCGCCTCAAGGTGGCGGTATCGATCTTCGGCCGCGCCACCCCGGTGGAGCTGGAATACGGCCAGGTCGAGAAGCTCTGATCTGGCTGGTGCCCGGGCTGGCTGTCGCCGGCCCGGTTTCGTCGCGTGGGAGGTAGCTAAGGCCCTTGTTCGCCGGGCCGACCCGCCGCACCGCGCATCCGCTAACGGAGGCTGACCGCCTCCAGGCAGGAAAGGAAAGAGTATGGCGAAGAAAATTGAAGGCTACATCAAGCTGCAGGTTCCGGCCGGTAAGGCCAACCCGTCGCCGCCGATTGGTCCGGCTCTCGGCCAGCGCGGCGTCAACATCATGGAATTCTGCAAGGCGTTCAACGCGCAGACCAAGGATCTCGAGCAGGACATGCCGATCCCGGTGGTGATCACCGTGTATTCGGACCGCTCGTTCACCTTCGTCACCAAGACTCCGCCGGTGACCTACTTCCTGAAGAAGGCCGCCAACATCAAGTCTGGCGCCAAGGCCACGGGCCGTGGCGACAAGGTGGGCTCGATCACCATGGATCAGGTGCGCGAGATCGCGAAGCAGAAGATGAAGGATCTCAACGCCCACGACATCGATGCCGCCTGCCGTATGATCGTTGGTTCGGCCCGTTCCATGGGCCTGGACGTTCGCGGCGAATAAGGGGAGGGCTGCATCATGGCACATAAGGGCAAGCGTTACACTGCGGCTGCAAAGACCGTGAACCCCGACCAGCGTTACAGCCTCGCCGAGGCCGTCAAGCTGGTGAAGAGCAATGCCAAGGCGAAGTTCGACGAGACCATCGAGATCGCGATGAATCTCGGCGTCGATCCGCGCCATGCCGACCAGATGGTCCGCGGCGTCGTCACCATGCCTTCGGGCACGGGCAAGACCGTGCGCGTCGCCGTCTTCGCCAAGGGGCCGAAGGCTGAGGAAGCCAAGAAGGCTGGCGCCGACCTGGTTGGCGCCGACGATCTGGCCGAGATCATCACCGGCGGCAAGATCGAGTTCGATCGCTGCATTGCCACCCCGGACATGATGGCCGTGGTCGGCAAGCTCGGTAAGGTGCTCGGCCCGCGCGGCCTGATGCCGAACCCGAAGCTCGGCTCGGTCACCATGGATGTCGCCGGCGCGGTCAAGGCTGCGAAGGGCGGCCAGGTTGAGTTCCGCGTCGAGAAGGCTGGTCTGATCCATGCCGGCATCGCCAAGGCGTCGTTCACCGAGGAGCAGATCCTCGCCAACGTGCGGGCCTTCATCGATGCCGTGCTGAAGGCCAAGCCGGCCGGCGTGAAGGGCCATTACGTCAAGAAGGTCGCGCTGTCCTCGACCATGGGTCCGGGCGTGCGCGTCGAGCTGAACGATGCTCTGGGCGGCGGCGCCGAAAAGGCCGCTGCCTAAGTAAACGAGTTTCGCCGGGCCTCCTGAGGCTTTTGCCAGGGGAGGGCCGGCGAAGCGGCATCCGGGAGACTGGATGTCCGCAACCTGTCCGAGACTGCAGGCCTCCCGAAGCTTTTCAGCCGAGGGATTTAATGGGTAAGGCCACCTGCATAGACGGGGACAAGAAGCTTCACGGGACCGGCGAACGATCGTGCGGTCCCAAGAAGGTTCGAGCCCTGGGACAGGCGAACCGGGTGATCGGTTTGCCGCCGGCGTTGAGTATGGCGACCTCCGATCGCTCAGAGTGCCAACCAGATCAGGGCAACCTGATTCTTGTTAGGAGACGAGCAAGTGGATCGTGCTCAAAAACAGGAGCTGGTGGACAATCTCAAGCGGGTCTTCTCGGAGACCCAGGTTGTGGTTGTTACCCAGAACAGCGGTCTGACCGTCGCTCAGGTGACTGAGCTGCGCCGTCAGATGCGTGCCGCTGGCGCCAGCTTCAAGGTCGCGAAAAACCGACTTGTGAGTCTTGCCCTTGAGGGCACCCCTTATGCGTCCTTGAAGCCTTTCTTCAAGGGCCCGACCGGCATCGCTTACGCGAATGATCCGGTCGCGGCAGCGAAGGTCGCCGTGGAGTTTGCCAAGAAGAACGAGAAGTTCGTCGTTATTGGCGGCGCCATGGGCGAAACCGTGCTGAACGCGGAGGGTGTGAAGGCCTTGGCGACCTTGCCGTCGCTTGACGAACTGCGCGGCAAGATCATCGGCCTGCTCAACGCGCCTGCGACCAAGGTCGCCGGCGTCGTGCAGGCGCCCGCAGGCCAGCTGGCCCGCGTGCTCAACGCTTACGCCACCAAAGGTTAAGGCTTCAAGCCAACCAATTGTCTAACCAGGTATCGAACCTAAACTAGGAGTCATTGAAATGGCTGATTTGCAGAAGATCGTCGACGAACTGTCGTCGCTGACCGTCCTCGAGGCCGCTGAGCTTGCCAAGCTTCTCGAAGAGAAGTGGGGCGTTTCGGCTGCTGCTCCGGTGGCTGTTGCCGCTGTTGCTGGTGGTGGCGCTGCCGCCCCGGCCGCTGAGGAGAAGACCGAGTTCAACGTCATCCTCGCTGATGCCGGCGCCAACAAGATCAACGTGATCAAGGAAGTCCGCACCATCACCGGCCTGGGCCTGAAGGAAGCCAAGGACCTCGTCGAGGGTGCGCCGAAGCCGGTCAAGGAAGGCGTCAGCAAGGACGAAGCTGCCAAGATCAAGACCCAGCTCGAAGGCGCGGGCGCCAAGGTCGAGATCAAGTAATTACGCGTACGGTCCGGGGCAGGTTAGGTGTAGACCTGTCCCGGCACCGCCCTATATCAGGGCTCTTTGATTTCAAGGCACCTCCGTCCGCCGCGGATTTTCGGCGGGTCGATGCGGTTTTCGGAATTTGGGCGCGGCGATCGCCCGGCGGGATAATGGGCCCGTGAAATTCATCGCTTTCCGGAACCGCGCGGCGTGACAGACGCCGCATAGATAGATTTGGGACAGACATGACCTTGTCGTTCACCGGCCGCAAGCGCGTTCGCAAGAGCTTCGGGCGCATCCCGAGCATTACCTCGATGCCCAACCTGATCGAGGTTCAGAAAAGTTCCTACGACAGTTTTCTGATGATGAACGAGGATCCCGATCAGCGCCCGGATGTGGGCCTGCAGGGCGTCTTCAAGTCCGTCTTCCCGATCAAGGATTTCTCCGAGACCTCGTCTCTGGAATTCGTGAAGTACGAATTCGAGCAGCCGAAATATGACGTTGACGAGTGCATGCAGCGCGGCATGACCTATGCCGCACCGCTGAAGGTTACGCTCCGTCTGATCGTCTTCGAGGTCGACCCCGATACCCAGGCCAAGTCCGTGCTCGATATCAAGGAGCAGGACGTCTACATGGGCGACATGCCGCTCATGACGGACAAGGGCACCTTCATCATCAACGGCACCGAGCGCGTCATCGTCAGCCAGATGCATCGCAGCCCGGGCGTGTTCTTCGATCACGACAAGGGCAAGACCCATTCCTCGGGCAAGTATCTCTACACCGCCCGCGTGATCCCGTACCGCGGCTCGTGGCTCGACTTTGAATTCGACGCCAAGGACATCGTCCATGTCCGCATCGACCGCCGCCGCAAGCTGCCGGTCACCACGCTGTTCTTCGCGCTGGGCCTGACCCAGGAAGAGATCCTGGACGCCTTCTACAAGAAGGTGATCTACAAGCGTGACAAGAAGGGCTGGCGCACGGATTACAATGCCGAGCGCATGCGCGGCCTGCGCGTCAACAATGACCTGATCAACGCCAAGACTGGCAAGGTCGTCGTCGAGGCCGGTACCAAGATCACGCCGCGCCTGGCCAAGAAGCTGGCGGAAGAGGGCCTGAAGGAGCTGCTCGTCACGCCGCAGGACATGGTCGGCAAGTACAACTCGCTCGACATCATCAACGAAGAGACCGGCGAGATCTATCTCGAGGCGGGCGAGGAACTCGACATCAAGAAGATCGAGATGCTGGAAGCTGCCGGCATCGAACAGATCTCGGTGCTCGACGTGGACCACGTCACCATCGGCGCCTACATCCGCAACACCATGGTCGCGGACAAGAACCAGAGCCGCGAGCAGGCGCTGTTCGAAATCTACCGCGTCATGCGTCCGGGTGAGCCGCCGACGATGGACACCGCCGAGGCGCTGTTCCACGGCCTGTTCTTCGATCCGGAGCGCTACGACCTCTCGGCTGTCGGCCGCGTGAAGATGAATGCCCGTCTCGGTCTCGAGGCGGATGACAGCGTCCGCGTGCTGCGCACCGAAGACATCCTGGCCTGCGTGCGCACGCTGGTCGAACTGAAGGATGGCCGCGGCGAAATCGACGACATCGACCATCTCGGCAACCGCCGCGTCCGCTCGGTCGGCGAGCTGATGGAGAACCAGTACCGCATCGGCCTGCTGCGCATGGAGCGCGCCATCCGCGAGCGCATGAGCTCGGTGGATATCGACACCGTGATGCCGCATGACCTGATCAATGCCAAGCCGGCGGCGGCTGCGGTGCGCGAGTTCTTCGGCTCCAGCCAGCTCTCGCAGTTCATGGACCAGACCAACCCGCTATCTGAGATCACTCACAAGCGCCGTCTGTCGGCGCTGGGCCCGGGCGGTCTGACCCGCGAGCGCGCCGGCTTCGAGGTGCGCGACGTGCACCCGACCCATTACGGCCGGATCTGCCCGATTGAGACGCCGGAAGGCCCGAATATCGGTCTGATCAACTCGCTGGCCACCTATGCCCGCGTCAATCAGTACGGCTTCATCGAAAGCCCGTACCGCCGCGTGCGCGACGGCAAGGTGACCGACGAGGTTGTCTATCTGACCGCGATGGAAGAGGGCAAATACACCATCGCTCAGGCCAATGCCGAGGTCGACGCCAAGGGCAAGATCGTCGGTGAGTTGGTCTCCTGCCGCCGCAACGGCGACTTCGTGATGGTGCGTCCCGAAAACATCGACTTCATGGACGTCTCGCCGAAGCAGCTCGTTTCGGTCGCCGCGGCGCTGATCCCGTTCCTGGAGAACGATGACGCCAACCGCGCGCTGATGGGCTCGAACATGCAGCGTCAGGCGGTGCCGCTGATCCGCGCCGAGGCGCCGCTGGTCGGCACCGGCATGGAGGAAGTGGTGGCCCGCGATTCCGGCGCCACCATTGTCGCCAAGCGCTCGGGCGTGGTCGACCAGATCGACGGTACCCGTATCGTGGTCCGCGCGACCGACGAGACGGATATGTCGAAGTCGAACGTCGACATCTACAAGCTGTTGAAGTTCCAGCGCTCGAACCAGAATACCTGCATCACCCAGCGTCCGCTGGTGAAGGTGGGCGACGTGGTTCAGGCCGGCGACATCATCGCTGACGGTCCGTCGACCGAACTCGGTGAACTGGCGCTCGGCCGCAACGTGCTGGTCGCCTTCATGCCGTGGAACGGCTACAACTTCGAGGACTCGATCCTAATCAGCGAGCGCATCGCCAAGGACGACGTCTTCACCTCGATCCACATCGAGGAATTCGAAGTGATGGCTCGCGACACCAAGCTGGGTCCTGAGGAAATCACCCGCGACATCCCGAATGTTGGCGAGGAAGGCCTCAAGAACCTCGACGAGGCCGGCATCGTCTATATCGGTGCCGAAGTCCATCCGGGCGACATCATGGTCGGCAAGATCACGCCGAAGGGCGAAAGCCCGATGACGCCGGAAGAGAAGCTGCTGCGCGCCATCTTCGGCGAAAAGGCCTCCGACGTGCGCGACAGCTCGCTGCGCGTGCCGCCGGGCGTCTCCGGCACCATCGTGGAAGTGCGCGTCTTCTCCCGCCATGGCGTGGAGAAGGACGAGCGCGCGCTGGCCATCGAGCGGGCCGAGATCGAGCGTCTGGCCAAGGACCGCGACGACGAGAAGGCGATCATCGAGCGCTCCATCTACAGCCGTTTGCGCGAGCTGCTGCTCGGCAAGCAGGCTGACAAGGGCCCGAAGGGCTTCAAGGATGGCGGCAAGATCACCGAGGAGGTTCTGAACGAGCTGACCCCGGGGCAGTGGTGGCAGATCAGCCTCAAGAACGAAAAGAACATGGCCGACGTCGAGGCGCTGAAGAAGCAGTACGACACGGCTATGTCCCGCATCCAGAAGCGCTTTGAGGACAAGGTCGAGAAGCTGCAGCGGGGCGACGAGCTGCCGCCCGGCGTGATGAAGATGGTCAAGGTCTTCGTCGCGGTGAAGCGCAAGCTGCAGCCCGGCGACAAAATGGCCGGCCGTCACGGCAACAAGGGTGTCATCTCGCGCATCGTGCCCGAGGAGGACATGCCCTACCTCGAGGACGGCACGCCGGTCGATATCGTGCTGAACCCGCTGGGCGTGCCTTCGCGCATGAACGTCGGTCAGATCCTTGAGACCCACCTCGGCTGGGCCTCGGCCGGTCTTGGCCGCCAGATCGGCGACATGCTCGACAAGGTGCAGCGCAATTCGGCCAAGGCTGAAGACCTGCGCAAGCTGCTGAAGGGCATCTACTCGAAGCAGGAGGTGGCTGACCGGATCAACGATCTGTCGGACGACCAGCTGCTCGAGCTGTGCTCGAACCTGCGCCGCGGCGTGCCGATGGCTACCCCGGTCTTCGACGGTGCGCATGAAGCCGACATCGTCGAGATGCTGGAGAAGGCGGGCTTCGACAAGTCGGGCCAGGTCACCCTGATCGACGGCCGCACCGGCGAGCCGTTCGACCGCAAGGTAACGGTCGGCTACATCTACATGCTGAAGCTGCACCACCTGGTCGACGACAAGATCCACGCCCGCTCGATCGGTCCGTACTCGCTCGTCACCCAGCAGCCGCTGGGCGGCAAGGCGCAGTTCGGCGGCCAGCGCTTCGGCGAAATGGAGGTCTGGGCGCTGCAGGCATACGGCGCTGCCTACACCCTGCAGGAGATGTTGACGGTCAAGTCGGACGACGTTGCCGGCCGTTCGAAGGTCTACGAGGCCATCGTTCGTGGCGACGACAACTTCGAGGCCGGTATTCCGGAATCGTTCAACGTGCTGGTCAAGGAGATGCGGTCGCTCGGCCTCAATGTCGAGCTGTCGCAGCGCTCCTACTGACCGCCACGCAACGTATTCTCCACTAGGAGACGATAGACATGAACGAACTCAGCAACGTATTCGGCCAGCCCCAGGGCGCGCAGAGCTTCGACCAGATCCAGATCTCGATCGCGTCCCCGGAGCGTATTCGCTCCTGGTCCTACGGCGAGATCAAGAAGCCGGAGACCATTAACTACCGTACCTTCAAGCCGGAGCGTGACGGCCTGTTCTGCGCCCGCATCTTCGGCCCGATCAAGGACTACGAGTGCTTGTGCGGCAAGTACAAGCGCATGAAGTATCGTGGCGTGATCTGCGAGAAGTGCGGCGTTGAAGTCACGCTCTCGAAGGTCCGTCGCGAGCGCATGGGCCATATCGAGCTGGCCTCGCCGGTGGCGCATATCTGGTTCCTGAAGTCGCTGCCGAGCCGCATCGGCCTCATGCTCGACATGACACTGAAGGATCTCGAGCGCATCCTGTACTTCGAGAACTACGTCGTCATCGAGCCGGGCCTGTCGCCGCTCAAGCAGTTCGACCTGCTGACGGAAGAGCAGCTCTACCGCGCCCAGGAAGAGTATGGCGAGGACGCTTTCGTCGCCAAGATCGGCGCCGAGGCGATCCGCGACCTTCTGATGGCTATCGACCTGGAGAAGGAGCGCGACAAGATCCGCCAGGAACTGGCCGAAACGACTTCGGAACTGAAGCCGAAGAAGCTGGTCAAGCGCCTGAAGCTGATCGAGTCCTTCATCGAGTCCGGCAACAAGCCGGAATGGATGGTGATGACCGTCATTCCGGTGATCCCGCCCGAGCTGCGCCCGCTGGTGCCGCTGGATGGCGGCCGTTTCGCCACCTCGGACCTGAACGACCTGTATCGCCGCGTCATCAACCGCAACAACCGCCTGAAGCGGCTGATCGAGCTGCGCGCGCCGGACATCATCGTCCGCAACGAAAAGCGCATGCTGCAGGAAGCCGTCGATGCGCTGTTCGACAACGGCCGCCGCGGTCGCGTCATCACCGGCGCCAACAAGCGTCCGCTGAAGTCGCTGTC